>Ga0187783_10000152_pt1 | contig 51954 bp, 46 predicted proteins | sample 1015_SJ02_MP02_2_FD_132471 | JGI IMG/M metagenome (GOLD analysis project Ga0187783, IMG submission 132471) | Tropical peat soil microbial communities from peatlands in Department of Meta, Colombia - 1015_SJ02_MP02_20_MG | ecosystem: Environmental > Terrestrial > Soil > Wetlands > Peat | place... | reverse complement strand
CATCGGAGTGAGCTGGCTTCTGCCCAGACTCGTCGGGGCGTCCCGGGCGTGGGAGCTCATGCTCACAGGGCGGATCATCGACGCCTCGGAGGCGGATCGCATCGGGCTCGTGCTCAAGGTCGTTCCCGATGACGGCATGATCGAAGCGGCTCTCGAGACCGCTGGTCAGATCGCCGCCAACAGCCCTTGGGGAGTGCGTATGACCAAGGAGGTCATGTGGTCACAGCTCGAGATCGGTTCGCTCCAAGCAGGAATCGACCTAGAGAACCGCACTCAGGTGTTGTCATCGTTCAACGGCGACATGCGCGAGGCGATCAGCGCTTTTATCGAGAAGCGGTCTCCGCGCTTCGGCACGAGTCCGAGCGCCGAGTGATCCAGGTCGTGGAGAAGCCCGCTGGTCCAGATCCTGGAGAAACGGTCAGACTCGAGCCGGGACGTCCTCGATGCTCGCACGGATCATTTCGTGGAGCTCTGGCGTGTCCTTGTGGCCGTGTTTCGCCACCGCATGAGCAACTGCGGCGTCCATCACTTCGTCCTCAGTCCCTGAGATCGTAAGCGTGCAATTGATCTCATTGGGAACCTTCCCACAATCAATCATCTTCCGAGTCATGACAACTCCTCCGTGGTTTTCCTCCGCGGATTTCGTTCGTGGATTTCCTTTGCGGATTTCCTCCGCGGATTTCGTTCGCGGTTTTCCGTGATCACCCCGAGGACCAGCCGCCGCCTGCCTTGTTTTCCGCTAATGACGCCGAGCCTTCGCCGCTTGTCCGTTGCTAGCCTTACCTACTAGTAGGTAAATTGTCGACCGAGCGCGCATGTCCACAGACGACGAACGAAACGACAGGGCTACGCAGATCCTCGATGTAGCCGAAGCCTTGGTCCAGACCCGTGGCTTCAACGGATTCAGCTACGCGGACATCGCAGTCGAGCTGGGCATCACAAAGGCGTCGGTTCATTATCACTTCTCGAGCAAGTCAGAGCTCGGATCCGCTCTCGTGTGCCGGTACACGGATCGCTTCGCCGAGTCTCTCACCGCCATCGGTAACGGCTCAGGAGATTCGTTGTCGAAGTTGAAGAGTTACATCAACTTGTACCTTGAAGTCCTTACGGCGGAGAGGATGTGTCTTTGCGGGATGCTGGCCGCTGAATATTCGACAATTCCGAAGCCGATGCGGAAGGAGCTCGTCAGATTTTTCGAGCAGAACGAAGCTTGGCTGACAGAGCTCTTAGAGGCAGGTAGGAATGAGAGAAAGTTTGAGTTCTCGGGCAGCCCGACTGACTCCGCCCGGATGATCACGAGCACGCTGGAAGGCGCGTTGTTGGTTGCACGTCCGTTCGGTGAAATCGCGAGGTTCGAGCAAGCCGCCAATCGGCTGGTAGCAAGTTTGATTCCGGCCGGCCAAGTCATCATCATCGACGGACGGGCATAGTCCAACCTAGAACACGTTCTAGTCACCGCTCTGCAGTCAAGGAACCGATCCGGATTGCCGATCACGTGATGAGCCATCGGAACCGATCAACACCTTGTCGAAGTCCCGGAAATGGAGATCGTGGTAGGCCTCTGCCGCTACGGCGAACCGAATCCCAGGCGCACCAACGTCGTCGCGTCCTGCGTCGGCATTGTTGTGGCGCTCACAGCCTTGGCCGTGTCGATCCCAGGAGTCGCTCTGGGCGAACCGAGCACGCCAACACTGAGCTCATATATCGTCTCGGATCCCGAGCCCGGTTGGACTGAAGCCCCGGCGTCGGACACCGAGTCCGTAGTCAGTCAACTGCAAGAAATCGATTCGAACGCGGTGAATGGAGAAAGTGTCCCTGTCGCCGTAGACGTTTGGCAGTCACCCGACGGCAACCAACTGCTCGCGATCACTCTCAGTCAATGGCCTTCGAACGTGAACGACCTGAGTCAAGTTCCCCGCACAGGCTTGGGCGACGAGTGTGTGGCCGTCACCGGGAACAATCCCACCTCGATCGGATCGGTCCCGAACATCAGCGGGTCGTTCGACACCGTCTGCAATTCGACCGAAAGCGGTGCGCAACTCGCCGTGACGGACGCGTTGAAGGGGAACGATTTGGAGATGGTCGAGTCGATCGGGATAAGAGGCAGCCCCGCGCTGAGCCTTACCGTGCTGGGCAACATCGCCTTCGCACAATATGCGGCGCTGCCCTCACCAGCCCCCAGTTCTCCGAGTTTCGTACCAGGCACGATCGGCTTTGCGCTCATCATAGGTGTCGGCGTCGTCGTGATCCTGTTCGCCCGTCGAACTCGCAAACCGAAGCGCGACATGTCATGGGCACTCGCCAACTCCGGTGTTTCTCCCCTACTCACGGGTCCACCTCTTTCAGGGGGCGGAGTCCAATATTCCGCGTACGGCGGAAACCCCATCCAACCGGGGGTCACCACATCACATGTCGCGCCGTTCGTTGTCGCACCGGCGCCTTTCGTTACCAGTCGGTCGCCCGCCTTTGACACAACTGTTCCTCGGGCTGTGGATCCGGTCCCGGCTCCAGCGTTGTCGGTGGGATGGCATGCGGAGACGGGCAACACGATGCTGCAGCAGTACTGGGACGGTAACGCGTGGACAGCGCGCGTGCAGTGGAACGGGTCAGCCTGGGTCGAGGCAAACTAGACACCCGGGTCCAGGTCGCCCGCGTAAAGCGCTCTTTTGCTCACCCTGAGCTCAGCCGACAGTAGCTGGGACTACGAGGACGAACATCCGGTCTCCGGCGCCGTGAACAGGGGATACCTTCGGAACGAACTCAGGAGTGACCGCATGTGCAAAGCCGGCGCAGACGTATGAGCCCTCAGTCCCGCGGAGGTTCACAGATAGCCGGTTACTCCGGAACTCCTCTTGCCAAGAAGCTCGGCATCAAGGCCGGGCACACTGTCCTCCTCGTCGGTTGCCCTCGTGGTTGGGCGATTCCGGATTTGCCCGGGGGGACGGTGACTCGCAGGAAATCCCTCGCCACGTTCATCCAAGAACCTCGGTCCCGGTCCGCCGGAAGCGTGGTCAAATCGAAGAGCGCTGACGTAGGGGCCATAGCGGACGTGGTCGTCGCGTTCTTTGCGAGCGCTGCACAACTGACTGATGCAGTCCCGGGCATCGCGCGAAAGTTGAACCGGTCGTCCGCTCTGTGGGTCGCATGGCCACGCCGAGCCGGAGGTCACGAGAGCGACATCACGGACCAGTCGGTCCGCAAGATTCTTCTTCCGATCGGTGTGGTCGACGTCAAGGTCGCGGCGATCGATTCGGATTGGTCGGGTCTCAAGTTCGTGTGGCGTAAGGGGAGCCGGCCTGGCAAAGGGGGCTGAGAGTCTCACCCGCCCGATACCAGCCTGGCACCGCGCCGTACCCGCCACGTATCCCCTTTTCACCGTGCCGGTAGCCGCCACGTACCGCTTGGCGGCTAGTCGGCTCGGCGAGATCGGGCAATATCAGGTGCATGTCAGAAGGTGAGGTTGCTCCTCCTGTATTCGGCAGTCTCGGTGACGTAAAGACGGCAAGGCTGGATCTGCGGCGCTTCTACACATCTGATGTGGACGGGTTGTCGGCGGTCTTCGCCGAAAAGGAGGTGTGGGAATTTCCGTTCGGTCGGGCTTTCTCACGAGCCGAGACGCAGGCGTTCATAGACCGTCAGATCCGGCATTGGGTCCTGTACTCGTTCGGTTTATGGGTCGTCCGCCAAGAAAGTAACGGCCGAATCGTCGGGTATGTAGGTCTGTCCGTGCCGACTTTCCTTCCCGAGATTCTCCCTGCCGTTGAAGTGGGCTGGCGGTTCTCGCCGTCGGTTTGGGGATTGGGCTATGCATCGGAGGGCGCGACCGCTGCTTTGGACGAGGCTTTCACGACGCTCGGCCTCGATAGTGTGTGCTCGATTCCTGAGACGCTCAATCGGCGCTCCGTCAGAGTGGCTGATCGACTCGGGATGACGATGGTTCGCCGGGTCAATGTGCCAGCAAATGAGCAGCGCGGCGTCGTCAGGTGTTTGTTATACGAGATCAACAGGGAAGCTTGGCTCCGCGGTCGACGAAAGTTAGGCACCCTAGGAGGATGATCCGGGTGCCGGGTCGCTCAGTAAGAGCCATCGAGTTCTTCAGGTAAGAATGTCTCGGACACAAGGTGACTTGAGTACGCGGAGTGAGGAGCGGAGAGGAAGAGCTGCATGGAAGAGGGAAGAGCGAAAAAGCTCCTTTCAGCCGAGCGGGAACGCGTCGAAAGGTTGCTGAGGGATTCGATAGAGGCTGGTCGCGAAAGCCGGGATTCCGTCCAGGACACGGGAGACATCGCAGACTCGGCCCAGCCTTTCACCGACCAAGAAGGAGATGACGCCGTCACCTGCAGTCTCCGCGACCGTCTGTCGGCAATTCGGCGCGCCGAAGATCGGCTTCGAGCCGGTACATACGGTCGTTCCGTCAAAAGCGACACGCCCATTCCGGACGATCGCCTTGAAGCCGATCCCGCCGCTGAGTTGACCGTCGAGGAAGTCGAAGAAGAGGCGGCGGAGCGCTAGGAGTCCACACACCCTGCTCAGAGGGATCGCCGGGGCGGCCCACCCCCGCTGGAAAGATGTGTCTATGGGATCGGCCGCGCCCTAGGGTCGTCATTGTGTCGGCACGAATAGCGCGCCCTTACGGCAAGGCCCCAATCCCGGTCCGTGAAGACCATCTGACCTGGTGTCGGGCGACTGTAGAAGGCCGACCTGTCGTCTACGGCGTTGGCGGCGGTGAGGGACCTCCGGTCGTGTTCCTACACGGTTGGGCACTCGGGTGTCATGCGTACAAGCGCGCTATACGAAGGCTCACCAACCGAGGATGTCGTGTGTTCGCGCCTGCGTTGCCCTCCTTCGGAGGAACGGCTGACCTTCCACATGACTCCATGGACATCTCCGGATACGCCCGGTGGGTCGTCTCGTTCATGACCGAGGTGGGCATAGAGGAACCTGCGTTGGTGATCGGTCATTCCTTCGGGGGCGGTGTGGCCATCAAGTTGGCTCGCGACAACCCCGAGCTCGTTCGGTACCTGATCTTGCTCAACCCATTGGGAGCCGGAAAAAGGCGCCCACCCTGGGAATGGGCGATCGGGTTCGGCATCGAGTTCCTGCCATTGTCGACCGCACTCGATCTCGTTCAGGCAATCCGATCCGATCTCGTCCCCAACTTGCTGCAGAATCCGCTTGGTGTTCTCCGGGCAGGGCTACTCGCGATGGGCACCGACCTGCGAACGGAAATGTCCCAGTTGAAGCAACTGGGGGTCCCGGTTCTCGCACTGACGAGTGAGCGCGACAGACTCATCCCACGCAACGCCTTCGAAACAGTGTGTGACACGGTGGGAGCGGACGGTCGGGTCGTGCGCGGTGGTCATGCATGGCTGCTCGTCGATCCGGACTTGTTCGGCGAGGTGCTGGCATCGACGATCGACGTTCAGGTGGAGGAACACGAAGTTGCACGAGCCGCCGATCGAAAGAAAGAGATCTACCGGCTGCTCAAGCGATCGCACCTTTCAAAACGTGACATCGATTCGTTGCTCGCATCTGCCGCTCCGCTATGGCTTCTCAGTGAAGCGGCGCCGACACTCGCAGGCGATCTCGTTCTGTGTCGCCCGGCGTTGCGTAAGAACGAGGTCAGGGCCCTCGCTCACCGCATCCAAGACTCGGACTCGCTGCGACTCACGATCGTGGCGAGGGACCGGCCGGGGTTGCTAGCCGACAGTGCGGCGGTGCTCGCAGCCAGCGGTCTAGCGATCTCCAACGCCTCTGCTTCCACGTGGCAGAGGCCGAATGTGGCACTCCATTCTTTCATCGTCGATTCGGACGGCGACCTTTCCGACGAGGCGTGGGACGCGCTGGGAGCGCGGCTGCGGAAGATGGTGTCTGCGGGAAAGGCTCCCAGCCCGCCGCTCAGACCGTTGAGGCCGGTGAGGGTTACTGTTGAAGGTGTCGCAGACCAGTCAATGGTGAAGGTTGTTGCTCCGGACCAGACGGGCCTTCTATCAGCGGTTTGCCGTCACTTTCAGACTCATGGAGTAAACATCCAGACGCTCCGCGCGCGTACGCGCGATGGTTTCGCGCACGGGACGTTCGTCGTACTCGGTGAAGTCGACGCGGTCGAACTGAGCGAATATCTCGAACGAGGGGCTACTGCTGCCAACCCAAGCGGCCGGAAGCTGACACTTCTTCCCCCGAGGAAAGAGTCGGCATGAAAGACAGATCATGCGAGGCAGAGCTGTCACTTCGTTGCGGTCGTCGCTTGAAAACCGTCCCACGCGAACCAATTCGTGTCCGGGAGCGTCGGTCGACCTATGAAGAACCCCTGGCCGAGATCGCAGCCGAATTCCGAAAGCAGGTCCAGGGTCGCTCCGTCCTCGATGCACTCTGCAACGATGCGCAATCCCATTGCGTGACCCAGGTCGATCGTCGCACGAACGAGGTCGCGATCGCGTTGCTCGTTTCGAGCCAGGCGGTTGATGAACGTTCCATCGAGCTTTAGTTCCGCAACCTCCAGCTCACCCAGATAAGCGAGCGAGGTGAATCCGGCTCCGAAGTCATCGATCGACACGAGGACGCCGATATCCCGCAACTCTGCAATGACGACCTTGGCTCGTTCGAAATTCGCGATGACGCTCGTTTCTGTGATCTCCAAGACCAACGCGTCAGCCGGCACACCATGCCTGTTGAGCAGAAACGGAACCAGATCAACAAAGTCTTCGTCGAGGAGGTTGGTCGGAGAGATGTTCACCGACACGGATACGCGATTGTCCAGTTCCCTCCACTGAGCGACTTGGGCTAGCGCGTGATCGAGGACCCACGTCGTAAGCGCAGGCATAAGTCCAGCTTCCTCGGCGAGCGGCAGGAACTTGAGCGGCGGAACATAGCCGAGGTTCGGATGAGGCCAACGCACCAGCGCCTCGACTGCCGAAATCCTGGCGCCGTCTATTTCGAGCTGCGGCTGGTAGTGCAGTTCGAACCCTCCGTTTTCGAGAGCTGTCCGAAGCTCCTCGCCGAGCCGCCAGAGGTTTGATCCATCATCGAGATCGCCGTCGTAAAAAGCAAAGGAGGCTCGATCCATTTTTGCTCTGTACATAGCTGTATCGGCAGACCGCAACAGAGCAGTGGAGTTCGAGGCGTCGTCGGGAGCGCGCGCGATACCGATGCTCGCGCTAACGCGGGCCGTTACGCCTTTCAGGAAGAACGGCTCTTCGATGCTCGACATGATTCGTTTGGCTACAGCTGCCGCGGTGTCATCGTCGACATCGACAAGGATTACGCCGAACTCGTCGCCACCGACTCGCGCCACGGTCTCTGAGTGTCGTGTAGAGGCTGTGAGGCGAGGGCCCAGCTGCTTTAGGAGCTCGTCTCCTGCGGAGTGTCCAAAGGAGTCATTGATCTCCTTGAAGTGGTCGAGATCGATGTAGAGAAAAGCGATCTTCCGCTTCCGAACCCGGCGGTCTTTCTGGTCGCCGAACAGCGTGTCGATGGTCTGGAGCAGGTATCGGCGATTCCCGAGCCCGGTCAGCTCATCGGTCAGCGATTCGTGGAGGCGATTCTGGGTCACATTGTTGAGACGTCGTGCGGACAGAGCCAGGCGGATGCCAACAGCTATGAGGCTCGCCATCGCGAGTGCCAGCGCAAACCGGTCGACGTGATGAAAGGACCCGTAAGAAAGGATGATGAAAGCAGAGAGAGCCGCTAGTCCGGGTATGAGAAAACCAGTCGGTCGTTCGTGCTGTGAAGCGTCTCTCGGACTCGGGCGCAGCCACACTGCCAATGCCATGAGGAGACCCGCCATCGGCCACGCCAAGGCGTGGAACACAACGGTCGCGCGCGGGGTGGCGAATGAGGAAGGAAAGAGGTTGAAGGTGTCGCCGACCGCATTGAGAACCATTGCGGCAGCCAACAGAGCCCAGGGCGCTGTCACTGATCCCGAAAGCAGCGTCGCACCGCCGACGACGAGTGCGAACAGAAGTAAGTCGCCAATCGGAAAGGCGACGTTTGCCGCTTTGGCCAGGAAGCTTCCTCCAGCGGATTCCGCGATGCCCTGAAAAGCGAAGGCCGAGCACAAAGCAGCTGAGCCCAGAGCTGCAACGAGGCCGTCAAGCCAGTTCGTTTCGGTGGTGCGGCGGAACTCTCTTCGCATGAAGAGGATCACGGCCGCATAGGCGAGCGGATAGAACCCCAACCAAAAAGCGTCGGCCCACGAAGGACTCGGAGGGTATCCGCCGCCGATCGTTTGCACGGTCAGGATCGTGTCTCCGATCGCCCACGAGAGGAGCCCGGCCCCCAGAGCCAAGGCCACCACGCGACCCTTCTCGCGAAGAAGCCCCCTCGAGATGCACATCACAGCGACCACGAATTCGAAGCAATCGGGCAGCCAACCGTTTAGAACGGGCGAGTATTGAAAATGGGGGCGAAAGGTTGCCCAAGCAAAGTAGCCGATGCACAGGACCCCGAGAAGGCCGAGGACAGCCGCGACGGTACGACGAGCGCGGTCATTCTCGAGAGCGGGTCCGCCCCACCAAGGGCCCGAAGACGCCACGGTATTTCGTTTCGGCAATCATTCAGTGAAACTGAAGCCACATCCGCGGGTTCGCCGCCGACCGGGAACGCCTCTTCAAGGGAGTCGTCACGAACAAGGTGGGCAGATTGAGCTTTAAAACTGAAGCGGTGGTTCTTTTGATCCCGCATTGCGGGGTCCGATTTATTCCCGAGTCTCGGAGACTTGGAGGCCGTGGTGACTCAGGCGGGTCGGGATGACTTCGAACCGAGAGTCGGCTTCGAGGAGCGCGCAGATGAGCTCTTTCTTATCGTTGGGATCGGTCCCGGCGAGGATCGTCAAGCTCCCACCGTCACCTCCTGCTCCGTTCACTTTCCATCCTCGAGCGCCCTCTGAGCTGGCTACTGCGATGGCAGTCCGGGCCTTTGAACCCACAAGGCTCGGGTGGAGGTCTGTTTGTGCGTCTGTGTTCTCGATCATCGCGCGCCCCAGGGCTTCTAGATCACCTTCGAGGACCGCTTCTCGAGACCGACCAGCAGCTTGGCGGAGCGCCTCCAGCTGAGGCGAGATCTCGCCTGCGGTCGCGGCTTCGGCGATCACGCGCTCGTGAACCGAAGACGACGAATGAGGTTGTCCGAGATACAGGAGGATCAGCCTTCGGTCGAGCTCAGACCAAGTATTGCTCGATACCAAAAGCGGAAAAACGGTCGCGCGAGGGTACGCAGACACTTCGATGTAGTTGATGCCTCCGTACGCCGCACAGAGCTGATCCTGGACGCCTGACTCGAGTCCGAGCCTATCGACCTCGATGCGGTGAGCGGTCTGGGCGACCTCGTCCCGGGTCAAACGCTTATGAGTGAGTTCATGGAGGGCGCCGATCAAAGCAACGGTGGTGCTCGCAGAAGTCCCCGTCGAAGAGCCCATCGGCGCTTCGGAGGAGACATTGATCTCCAGCGCCAGATCCTCCGGGACACCAATTTCATCGATCGTTGCCTGGAGAAGTGGATGCTGTTGGAGGTGATTCATCGATTCGAAACCGTGAGGATCGGCGACGTTCGTCGAATTCAGCATCACCCTCTTCGGGAGTGCATCGATCGGGTGAACCTTTATGTCTACATTGACGTTGGGATAGACGGCGATATTGAAGACATTCCCGTGGCCGGCGAACCAGGTATCGGTCCACCCGCCGTTGTCGCAAATGCGAGTCGGGGCAGTCGCCGAAACTGTTCGCAACGGAGCAGCTCCGACGTTCACCCGTTCATCTTGCCCAACCGAGGAAGCACCAGGAGCTCCCGAGCTTGCCGTCGCTCGGCGCCGAGCGCGCCGGCAGGACTCTTGACATAGTTGATCCTCTAGCTGGATGGGAGGACGGGAGTCCAATGGCCGGTTCGAAGGTGGATGGCCACGCACCGAGGTGGTGGAGGCGCTTCCGTCGGCGGCCCATCGTTCTCCAGGTCGGGGTGACCGCTCTGATCGTGGCTCTTATCGCCGGTGCCGCTGCGGGGATTGCAATCGGCACTTCACGATCAGACAGCGCAACCGAAAAGTCCGGACTGGCAACTGCGAACCAGGAAACGCCTCCGGCCCTAGCGAGCACCTCGAGCCGGGGCATCGAAGGAGACAGCATCAACGTCGTTTTTCCGGTGGCCGACCTCTCTGCATTGTCGAGCAATTTGGGCTTCGCCGGCGATCCAGAGGATGCCCAGCAGGTCAATGCAATCAACTTCTATGTAAGTGAGATCAACAACGATGGTGGAATCAACGGCAGAAAGATCCACGCCATTATCTCCAACTTCGATCCCACGAACGAGGCAGACATGAGGGCCCTCTGCAAGGACTGGACCGAGGGAAGTCCGCAAGCGTTTGCTGTAGTAGACGGCCTCGGAGCCTGGAGCGGGGACAACGAACTGTGCATCACCCAGGAGGGCCACACGCCCTTCATCGGCGAGTGGACCACGGTCAGCAACTGGACCTCGTTGGGTTCCCCCTACCTCTGGTGGTTGGGTCCCGATCAAGCCGTGATCCTGCACACCTTGGTGACGTGGGCGGCATCTGAGGGTTATATAGGTTCAGACAAGAAGCTGGGAATTCTCGCCGGCGACCGCACATCAGACCAGCTTGCGCTCAATGATTACCTCCTTCCGTATCTAAAGCACGCAGGGATTTCCCATCCTCTGGTCGAGACGATTGCGACAGACCCTAGTGACGTCGCCACAACGGCTTCTGAGGCCCCACTCATCGTCCAGCGCTTGCGAGCCGACGGGGTGGATACGGTCATTCCGTTGGTTCCTGTCAACGGCTTCTTCCCATACCTTCAGGCAGAGACTGCCCAGCAGTACTTTCCACGCTTGTTGTTGTCGGATTACGAATCCACGATCAGCATCGGTCTGGGTCTGATCCCGTATCCATTCGAAAAGGCGCTTGACAACCAGGAGGGCGTCACTGTTCAGACTTTGGGCGGCATAGACGACGATCGGCCGGAGAGCAAGGGAGGCTATGACCCCGGAGTTCGCAGCTGTTTCGACTCTTTTCGCAAGAGCGCGAGCTACCCGTTTCCGGCTCCCCCTGTTCATCCCGGCCCTTGGATCGAAGAACAAGGACCTATTGCGAGCTGGTGTCAGGCCATTCGCCTTTTCGCAGAGGCCGCCCAGAAGGCAGGTCGCGATCTCAACCGCCGAACTTTTCTGGAGGCGATGGCCTCGGTCGAGAACTATCCAGGGACACTCAGCCCAGAGCTCAGCTATGGCGTAAACAAGTTCTACGGTCCGGTCGAGTACAGGGTGGTACGAATCCACAACAACAGCGCGAGCGACAATCAGTGCATAAACAACTACAGGGGCGGAGTCCAAGCCACCTGCTGGGTAGTGGTCCAAAATTGGAGACCTCTGGCAATCAGCCATTGACTTCCAAATAGGACCGGGATCGAATCGATGTATCGTGGCACACGTGGAGGGTGAAGTATCGTTCACAGTTGCAGGATTAGCCGTCACTCCCAGGCCTTGGGACAAAGAAGGTAACTTCGAGAAGCTCGAATACTTCACACGCCAGGCCGTTTCTGAGGGCGCCGGAGTTGTCGTCACACCTGAGGGCTTTCTGGACGGTTACGTCTGGAACGACGAGAATCCCCAAGCATTCAGCCGCGAGGAGTACTACGAGTCCGGTGAGTCGATCGATAGTGCTCTTATGGATCGCGTCAGACACTTGTCGCGCGAACTTGCGATTTACATGGTCGTGGGGTTCGCCGAACTGCGCGAGGACAAGATGTACAACTCAGCAGTCGTCATCTCACCGCGAGGTGACATCGTCATGCGTTATTCCAAGACGCACACTGCGGATGACGAGCCCTTCAACACGACCGGCGACGGCTTTCCGGTCGTAGATACCTCGCTTGGCCGGTGGGGTGTCTTGATTTGTATGGACCGTCAGCTGCCTGAAACATCCCGGATCCTCGCGATCAAAGGCGCTCAATTAATTTTGATCCCAGCTTGGGGAGAGTGTGGGGAGATGAACGACACAATGATGAGGACGCGCGCGTACGAGAACGGCGTCCATGTGGCATTCGTCCACCCGAAACGCTGCCTGATCGTGGGTCCAGACGGGATGGTCGTGGCTCAGAGCAGCGGGGACTCCGACGAGATCTTGAAATCACGGATCGCATTGCGCCCGGCCGGGGCCAACGGACCGATCCGACGGCGCCGGCCCGAGCTATACCACGAACTTCTCAACGGAACGGGCGATGAGAATTCTCCGGTCGAGCGCTAAAAGGACAACCATGCCGCGGTACATCTGCGCCTCCGGAGGTCCACTAATTGGCGACCCATCGGCCTGCGATGCGTCGGGACCACACAACAGCGGAGGAGGTGGGATTCGAACCCACGGTGGCCTTGCGACCACAACGGTTTTCGAGACCGTCCGATTCGTCCACTCTCGCACTCCTCCAACTATCTCCACCTGGTGATTTCACTCGACCATTTTCCTCCCGCTTCAGAGCTCGCGCTCTCCGTTGCGCTTCTTCGGAAGGTGGTCAAGTAATCCCCCGTGGAAAACCAATCTTACAACCGCCGACATCGGGCGTGTGGGTCGTACTCTTGCGAACCCAGCAAGCCCCCGAGTCCGCTGCAGTGGGTACCACGGCGACAGACAGATTGTCTGTACGCATTTCTCCAGTAGACGTCGCAGTTGCTCTCCACTCTTGGCAACGGTATAACCTCGTCCTGACTTCCGGCGCGGTGGGGAATTGAAGGAGGAAGATGGCGGATTGATTCCAATTTCCCGTGGGCTTTTCATGCCCATAGCCCGATCTTGTTCACACATCAAAGAGCCAAAGGAGAAAGTGTTGCGTAGGTTAAGGGCGGAAATAGTGACGGTTGTCGCCATGGTCACAGTGATTGGCGCAGCCTCTGCATTAACAGCTCCGACTGCATCAGCCAAGTCGACCGTGGCAAATAACTCGCCCGCGGCTGGTTCAGTGAAGAATTGGAAGCAGACCTATGAGAAGAACCTGTACGGCTGGTGTAATCAGGCTGGCTATCCCTGTAACGACGTAGAGGGGGAGTACGGAACGATCGATCGCGTGAGTTCCGGCTACTCCAACGATGGGGGATACGGGGCCTTCGTGAACTCCTTCGCCGGCAAGTACCACGCCGTCGTAAGTGGGACTTCGGCCCTCGAGAGCGGTGGATGTCCTAACAGCGGCGTCGAGTACTGCTCCGGGCCGTACGCGCTGATCAATGGAACGGGATCGGACAGCGTGTTTCCGAAACACGGAGTAACCGTGAGCTCTGAGATCTATCTCGATGCGAGTTTTGCAACCAACTGGTTGGAAAACAGCGGTTGCACATTCAATTCGGATGGCACGGTGGCCGGTGGCTGCACGTCGACCCAGCCGGAGTTCGACTGGGATGTTTCGTTGAACGACAACACGGGCAGTTACCTGCAAGATTTCATCATCACCGCCTGTGTTCAAGGCGGTAATCCCGCTGGTGGCTTCGCTCTGAGCGTGGGTTACAACTCCCCGGGTAATTGCGGTGATCCCGTTACCGTCACGCAATCTGGTTGGTACGACTTCGAGACGACCTTTCTGAACAGTGGCGGAGTCGGGGTGGTGGACTGGCAAGTCGTCAACAGCAGTCACGTTACGGTGCTCTCGTCGCAAGCCTTCATCACCGGGCCAAGCGGCACCACTCATCTTCCTGTGACGCAGCTGGGGGGACCGAACTACATTTGGTTCCCGACGTTGAGCATCACGGGTTTGCCGATCGATAACACGCAGGTGAAGGTCCTCAAGTAACTAAAGGCCCCGAGTAAGTCCCCAAGTAAGTGGGTTCCTCGAATAAACGCGGTCGTGGGGAGACCCGGTCCCGGGTCTCTCCACGCGTGCAACCGATGCGGTGAGCCGACTGCATTCACGAATCGAGGCGGGACGGACTCTGGCGAGACGGACTCTGGCGAGACGGACTCTGGCGGGACGGAATCTGGCGGTGGGCGGGCGAGGCAGACCTCAGCGCCGCGTGGCGAAGAATTTGGCAAGGATCGCTCCCGATTCCGCGCCCAACACCCCCGAGACGACGTCGATCTCGTGGTTCAAACGAGGGTCGACACAAAGGTTGTACAACGATCCGCACGCCCCGGCTTTTGGATCAGTCGCACCGAACACGAGGCGTTCGACCCTCGCTGCCAGCAGAGCTCCGGCGCACATAGGGCATGGTTCGAGCGTCGAGACCACCGTTGCGCGCTCGAGTCGCCAGGTACCTGCGGCCTCCGCCGCGTCCCTGAGGGCGAGTAGCTCGGCGTGGGCCGAGGGATCACCGAACAGCTCCCGCGAGTTGTGGCGTCTGGCCACGACATCGCCGTCCACGAGAACGACCGCGCCGACCGGAACGTCGTCGTGCGCGACCGCGGCTTCAGCCTCTGCAAGGGCGATGAGCATCGCGTCCCTGTCGGACAACACGGTCGCTCACCCCTCCTCCGGCCTTCGAGCTGGCGGAGGAGGTGGGATTTGAACCCACGGTGAGTCTCCCCACACACGATTTCCAATCGTGCCGATTCGGCCGCTCTCGCACTCCTCCAAGTGCTGCCCGTTCGCAGCAGACCGGAGGCTATCGTCTCCCGGATCATCCCCGGTGTTCCGTGCGGTGGCCGGGTCCTGCGCAACGTACACCTGTGAACCGAGTCAGGGCCGGAAGGCAGCAGCTCTCAGCGGGTCCCGTGCGTGTGCCGCAGCCAACCTGGCCGCCGCACAGAGCACCGGTAGGCTGCGCCGAGTGCCAGCTTCCCATCCCCGCGAATCCCGCTCGGCGGATCCCGTGAGGGCCGACACCCACGTTGACGAACAAGCCCCGGGCGGCGAGGCGACCACTCCGTACCAGTCCCTTTACCGCCGTTTCCGGCCGCGTCGCTTCTCCGAAGTCCTGGGACAGGAACATGTGAGTCAAGGGCTGAGCACTGCCGTTCGTGAAGGTCGGGTGGGCCACGCCTACCTCTTCAGCGGACCGCGTGGCACTGGCAAGACCTCGGCAGCGCGGATTTTGGCAATGGCCCTCAACTGCGAGAACCCGGTCGAGGGAGAGCCGTGCGGCGTGTGCACGTCCTGTGTCGAAATAGCGCGCGGCTCGTCTCTTGACGTCCATGAGCTCGATGCCGCGTCCAACAACAAGATCGAGCCGATGCGGGAGCTCGTCAGCCGCGCTGCGCTCGGTACTCCCGGAAGGTGGAAGGTCTACATAGTGGACGAGGTCCACATGCTGACTCCGGGCGCGTCAAACGCACTGCTTAAGACGCTCGAGGAGCCGCCGTCCCACGTGGTTTTCGTCCTTGCCACGACCGACCCTCAGAAGGTTCTCGAGACAGTTCGCAGCAGAACCCAACATTTCGAGTTCAGGTTGCTCGATCCCGAAACGCTTGAAGGCTTGCTCACGAGGGTTGCCGAGGAGGCGGGGCTGGAGCTTCGCGAGGGGGTCATAGAGGCTGCGGTACGCCGGGGACGTGGATCGGCTCGCGATGCTTTGTCGGCTCTGGATCAGATGGCGACGGGCGGCATCGTGGAGGACGAGGTGCGCGTCATCTCGGACCTTGCCGACGCTCTTGCTGAGCGCGACACCCACCGCGCGCTAGTGGCCGTAGAACAGGCTGTAATCAGTGGCCGCGATCCACAACGGCTGAGTAGTGAGCTCGTCGAAGAATTGAGGCAGGGCTTTCTGGCAGCGGTTGCACCGGACCTCATGTCGGTTGCCGGAGACGATCGCGAACGGATCACATCGAGAACGAGAGAGATGGGCCTCCCCGCTCTCGTCAGGGCCATGGAGACGATCGGTCGAGCACAAGTCGACATGCGTGACAGCCCCGATCCTCGGGTTCATCTCGAAGTGGCTATCGCGCGCCTTACGCATCCCGAAGCCGATAGCGACATCGCAGCCCTTACTGAACGAATCGAGCGATTGGAACGCGCACTCGCCGGTGGTCGATCCGCGGGATCCGTTCCGCCTCCTGTGACCGGCGGCTCGTCTGCTTCTTCCGGTTCTTCGTCGACCTCGGAAGCTTCCGCATCCGACGACCAGCAGCCCGAAGCCTCTTCTGGATCCGGGCACACCCCAGCAACCGGCGGAGATCCTCGCACCAGCGGATCTGGTAGCAGCGGATCTGGTAGCAGCGGATCTCGTAGCAGCGGATCTCGTGCCGGTGGAGAGGGACCAAATCTGGCACGCAAGGCGCTGGGCGCGATCCGAGCCGAGACTCAGCCAGAGCATCGCCCGGATGCCGTAACCGAATCTCGGCCAGAGCATCCCCCGGATGCCCTAACCAAGGAACCCGAGAAAGCCGTACAGGAGCACGGGGCGAGAGCGGAGGCTGAAGACTCTGTGGATCTTGGCGACTCGAGCAGCATTCCGACACGAGAGAGCGTCGTTCAAGCATGGGGAGACACGCTTCTGAAAACGCTGCCCGGGAAGACCCGTGCGTATTTCGGCGCCGGCCGATGGCTGGGGGTCGAAGACGGGGTGGCCATATTCGCCCTCCCCAACGAGCCTCATCGCTCCTCGTGCGAGGGGGCGAGACAGGATGTCGAGTCTGCTTTACAGGCACACTTCGGCGCCCCTCTCAAACTCAGGCTCACGGTCGACGACGAATCAATTCCTGTTTCGACCAGACCCATTCCGCGCTCGAACAACACCGTTTCAACCGCCTCATCTGCTCGCGAAAGCAGCGCCGTTGGGAATGCACGAACTCCTGTTTCTACGTCATCGCCTGCGAGCGCACCGCCGTTCGTAGCCGCGCAGCCGCCCCCACCCTTCACACCAGACCTGCTCGACCCTCACGTGCTTGCGGCCGAGACCGAGCTCGCGGGCGCTGGGCCGTCCGTCGCCGAGAGGCTGAAGCTAGCCTTCCCGGGCGCAGAAGAGGTTTGAATTTTTGTACACCGGCGCACTACAAGCCCTGATCGATGAGCTCGGGCGCCTCCCGGGCGTGGGGCCCAAGTCGGCACAACGCATTGCGTTCCATCTGCTGAAGGTGGCTCCCGAAGACGCGCTCCGCTTAGCGGATGCGATCGTCGCGCTCAAAGAGAACACGACGATGTGTTCGCGGTGCTTCAACGTGGCGGAGGCCGAGCTCTGCGCGATCTGCTCGGATCCGGCACGCGACGGGGGAGTCATCTGCGTCGTGGAGGATCCCCGTGACGTTGTCGCCGTGGAGAAGACCCAGGAGTTCCGCGGCCGCTACCACGTGCTCCATGGTGCGCTGAATCCGATCGAAGGAGTCGGTCCCGACCAGCTGCGAATCAGCGAGCTGCTCGGTCGCTTGGACACGGAGGGCGTTAAAGAAGTCATTCTTTGTACGAATCCCAATCTCGAAGGCGAAGCCACGGCGATGTACCTGGCGCGTCTCCTGGGTCCTCTCGGGGTAAAGGTCACTCGGATCGCCAGCGGACTGCCGGTCGGCGGTGACCTCGAATACGCGGACGAGCTGACGTTGGGCCGCGCTCTCGAAGGGCGGCGTGAAGTCCAGGCGTAGTCGTGTGGCGTTATGCGGATCTACGCCGGCACTCTTATTCGGGTGCTTATGCGCCGAGTGGCGATTGTGGCACACAGTTTCCATGGGCAAACACCGAGGCTTCCCTGTGGATAAGTGCGCCACAATCGCCACAAGGCCCATGAGCAGTTAAAAGTGATTACCGGTACCCGTCCTCGGACGGCCTGGACCTCGGACCGCCTGGACCTCGGACCACCCAGAAGCGACCGCCCGGGAAGCCCCAGCATCAAAGGAGCCAAAACCGACCACCAGAAGCGTGTACGCCACCGGCCTCCAACGAGGCCATTTAAGAATTCTCTAAAGAGTTTGGACCAGCATCGCGTCGCCTTGACCCCCACCGCCGCACAGGGCGACTGCGCCGAGCCCACCACCGCGACGCTTGAGCTCGTAGAGGAGCGTGAGCGGGAGCCGGGCTCCCGACATCCCGATGGGATGGCCGAGAGCAATCGCACCACCGTTCACGTTCACGACGTCTTCCGAGATCCCGAGCCGCTCGGCTGACGCGATGCCCACCACAGCGAATGCTTCGTTCAGCTCGAACAGCGAGACGTCTGCGAAGGACTTGCCCGCCTTTTTGAGAGCTTGCTCGATGGCGGCGGCGGGCTGGTGCAGGAGCGACGCGTCGGGGCCCGCCACCTGCCCGTAAGAGACGATCTCACCGAGAGGTTCGGTTCCGAGTCGTTCGGCGGCTGCGCGCGACGCGACGATCAGCGCGGCCGCTCCGTCGGAGATCTGGCTCGCATTACCGGCGGTGATCGTGCCGTCCTTGTCGAATGCGGGGCGAAGACCGGCGAGCGACTCTTCGGTGGTCCCCGGGCGGACCCCTTCGTCGGTGTCGACCACTAGCGGATCGCCTTTTCGCTGGGGAACGTTCACCGCCGTGATCTCCGGGGCGAGGCGCCCCTCCTTGATCGCTGCTGCGGCGCGTTCATGTGACAACGCCGCAGCGTGGTCCTGCGCCTCGCGCGAGACTTTTACCGCCTTGTTGTAATTCTCTGTGCCGAGCCCCATCGCGCAGTGGTCGAACTGGCAGTAAAGACCGTCGTGCATCATCGAGTCCACGACGACACCGTCTCCCATGCGGTACCCGGCCCTTGCGCCCGGGAGTAGATATGGTGCCTGCGTCATCGATTCCATTCCGCCTGCGATGACGATGTCCGCATCGCCCGCCTGGATCATGAGGTCCGCTAGGTAGAGGGCGTTCAGTCCCGAGAGACAGACCTTGTTGACCGTCGTCGCCGGCACGCTCATCCCGACCCCAGCCTTGACGGCGGCTTGGCGAGCGGTGATCTGGCCTTGACCCGCCTGGAGCACGTGGCCCATGAACACGTAGTCGACCGACTCGGGTTTGACCCCAGCGCGCTCGAGAGCTGCGGCTATGGCGAAGCCTCCGAGATCCATCGCGCTGAAGCCGGCCAGCGCTCCCGAAAGCTTGCCGATGGGCGTACGGGCACCTGCGACGATGACCGATCCGGACATGGCGACCTCCGCGTTCGGGGTGGTCCTCCCCCGACCACCCGCCTGCCTCCGAGTCTATGGTTACCGGCCAGTAGCCGACCACTCCCCGAAGCCGACCTCGCCTTACGGCCGGGTTCAACCTGCCAGTATCGTGCTCGGACATGGACGCTTTCCGTGACGCCATTCTCGCCGGCGCGTCTGGCGAGGAGATCGCAGCCATCGAGTTGCCGGAGACCTATCGCGCGGCGTACGTCTCCAGGGACGAGGTCGACCTGTTCGACGGGCTCGACTCGGCCGACAAGGACCCGCGTAAGTCGCTGCACGTAGGCGAGGTCCCGGTGCCCGAACTCGCTCCCGACGAGGCCTATGTGGCGGTGATGGCGTCTGCCATCAACTTCAACACGGTGTGGACCTCGATCTTCGAACCGCTTCCGACATTCGCGTTCCTCGACCGACTCGGAAAGGAGAGCGTCTGGGGCGCACGTCACGCGCTTCCGTACCACGTGGTGGGCTCGGACGCCTCGGGTGTGGTCTTGCGGGTCGGGTCGGCGGTTCGCAACTGGCGGCCGGGCGACAAGGTGGTGATCCACTGCAACTACGTGGACGACCAGGACCCGAGTGCCCACGACGACTCGATGCTCGCAACGAATCAGCGGATCTGGGGCTTCGAGTCCAACTTTGGCGGACTCGCGGACCTGACCATCGCCAAGGCCAATCAACTCATGCCGAAAGCCGCCCACCTCACGTGGGAGGAAGCGGCCGTTAACGCTCTGTGCAACTCCACGGCGTATCGAATGCTCGTATCCCGAAACGGCGCCGAGATGCGTCAGGGAAACAGAGTCCTCGTTTGGGGCGCGACGGGTGGACTCGGGAGCTTTGCGGTCCAGCACGTCATGAACGGGGGCGGGACCCCGGTGGGTGTCGTGTCGTCCGCGGACAAGGTCGCCCTCCTTCATGATCTGGGGGTCGACGCTGTCATCGACCGTCGTGCGTCCGGTTACAAGTTCTGGAAGGACGAGCACACGCAGGACGAAGGCGAATGGCGCCGTTTCGGCAAGGACGTGAGAGCGTTGGCGGGAGACGACCCCGACATCGTCTTCGAACATCCCGGCCGCCAGACGATGGGAGCCTCGGTTTTCACTTGCAAGCGCGGAGGCATCGTTGTGACGTGCGCCGCGACTACCGGTTACATGATCGAGTACGACAACCGGCATCTGTGGATGAAGCTCAAGACGATCAAGGGATCGCACTTCGCCAACTACAGAGAGGCCTGGGACGCGAACGAGCTCATCCGGGAGGGAAAGGTCGTCCCACCCCTCTCCGTTGTTTACCCGCTCGAAGAAGTTGGTGAAGCCGCTCTGCAAGTACACCGCAACCTTCACGAAGGAAAGATTGGTGTTCTGTGCCTTTCGCCCGAACATGGCCTGGGCATCGATGATCCGGAAACGCGCGCCCGGATCGGAGAGGACCGGTTGACGGTCTTCAGGAGGCACGCCGTATGACGGCGGCGTCCCCGTCGTCGGGCACCTCGGGTCTTCTCACCGAGATCGACCACGTTGCGATAGCCGTCAACGACCTCGACGCGGCTATCGACTACTACAAGAAGACCTTCGGCGCCGAAGTCGTACACCGCGAGCTCGTAGATAGAGACGGCGTGGATGAAGCTCTCATTGCCGTCGCCGACTCCTATATCCAGCTGCTCCAGCCGACGCGCCCCGATTCCCCGGTTGCGGCCTTTCTCGAGAAGAAGGGGGAGGGCCTTCATCACGTCGGATACCGGGTCGACGATTGTGCGGTCGCGTTGCAGGCCGTCAAAGAAGCGGGCGGGCGAGTGATCGACGAGGCGCCGCGTCCTGGATCGCGGGGGACGACCGTCGCGTTCGTGCATCCGAAAGGGGCTTTGGGCACCTTGATCGAGCTCGTACAGGAGTGACGCCCGTGGACCATCCCATGTCGCAGCGCCTAGCGGAACTCAAGGAGCGCAAGGAGGAAGCGCTCCACGCAGGTTCGCCGCGCGCGGTGGAGCGGCAGCACGCGAAAGGCAAGATGACTGCGCGCGAGCGCATCGAGTACCTGCTCGACGACGGCTCGTTCCAAGAGCTCGACATGCTCGCACGGCATCGGGCGCACGGCATGGGACTCGAGGAGAACAGGCCGTATACGGACGGGGTGATCACAGGTTTCGGGACCGTCGACGGGCGGCGGGTCTGCGTCTTCAGCCAAGACTTCACCGTGTTCGGCGGCGCTCTCGGCGAAGTCTTCGCCGAGAAGATCCACAAGGTCATGGACCTCGCATCGTCCATCGGGGTTCCGATGATCGGCCTGAACGACGGCGCGGGAGCACGGATACAGGAAGGTGTCGTCTCCCTTCACGCGTACGGCGGCATCTTCCACCGCAACGTAGAAGCCTCCGGGGTGATACCCCAGATAAGCGTCATCATGGGCCCGTGCGCGGGCGGCGCTGTTTATTCGCCCGCTATGACGGACTTCATCTTCATGGTTAACGGCAGCAGCCACATGTTCATAACGGGGCCGGACGTGGTGAAAACGGTCACCGGCGAGGAGGTGACGCTGGAAGAGCTAGGCGGCGCGATGAGCCACGCAACCAAGTCAGGCGTGGCGACCTTCGTCGCGCCCGACGAGCGCAGTTGCCTCGACGACGTGCGCTACCTCCTCTCCTTTCTCCCCGCGAACAATCTCGAGGAGCCTCCCTACGAGGAACCGGCTGACGACCCCGATCGCGGCACACCCGAGCTCGTCGACCTCATGCCGACTTCTCCGAACCAGCCCTACGACATGAAGAAAGTCGTGACTTCCGTAGTGGACGACGGCGAGTACTTCGAGATCCACCCGCACTGGGCGATGAACATAACGTGCGGTTTCGCTCGAATCGCCGGACGGGTGGTCGGAATCGTGGGAAACCAACCGGCTGTGCTGGCGGGCGTTCTTGATATCGATTCTTCGGAAAAAGCTGCGCGATTCGTTCGGACGTGCGACGCGTTCAACATCCCCCTTGTGACTTTCGTCGATGTCCCCGGTTTCATGCCCGGCACCGATCAGGAGTATGGCGGGATCATTCGGCACGGAGCAAAGCTCTTGTATGCCTTCTGTGAATCGACGGTGCCACGCATCCAGGTGATAACCCGAAAGGCGTACGGCGGCGCATACGTAGTCATGAACTCCAAGTCGATCGGTGCCGACCTGGCCTTCGCATGGCCATCAGCGGAGTTGGCTGTGATGGGACCGCAGGGAGCGGTCGAGATCGTTTACCGCCGCGAGCTTGCGGAGGCGGCGGATCCGGTTGCGCGGCGCAACGAGCTCGTCGAGGAGTACACCGAGCGCTATGCAAATCCCTACGCGGCAGCTGAGCGGGGCTATGTGGACGATGTGATCGACCCTTCCGACACCCGTCGGGTTTTGGTGCGCAGCCTGGAGCTGCTGGCGTCGAAACGCGAGGAGCTGCCGAGACGCAAACACGGGAACGTGCCGTTGTGACAGATGGCGACAACGCCAGCGGTACGAACAGATCCTCGAACACGATGTCTCCTCTGGTTGCCTCCGTACGCCCCGAGCCCGAGGCCCCGGTTCTGGCGGCGATAGTGGCAGCCGTCGAAGAAGCGTGGCCGCGACCAAAAGCTACGCAGCGAACTGGTAGAAACATCCCCACTTCTACTTGGCGCTTCAGCGGACGGTGGTGGGCGAAGCCGACCCTCGCCAGACGCGACAGGCCCTGAACCTAAGGACGAACTCAATGAAGACGCTTCGAAAGTCCGTCGTCGCGGCCGCGGTCCTCGCCGTTTCGGCTCTCTTTCTTACCGCGTGCTCGAGCTCGAGCAGTTCAACGGGCTCGAATGCGAGCTCGTCGAGCGATAGTTCGAAAAACAGCACCGCCACGACGAACGATCCCTCGGCGCAGCCGACGACCGTCACGACGACTGTGTCACCAAAGGACTACACGACCTCCATTGACTGCCCGGCCAATTTCACCGCACCGTTGACCAAGCCGTCGTGGACACAGGCGCCGAAGATGACGATAAATACTGCGAAGACCTACACGGCCACCTTCGTAACGGACGTCGGCTCGTTCACCGCCACTCTCTACCCGAAGACCGCGCCGGCGACGGTCAACAACTTCGTGTTCCTCTCAGAAAACCACTTCTACGACTGCGTCATCTTTCACCGGGTCATCCCGGGATTCATGAACCAGACCGGTGACCCGACCGGTACCGGGACAGGGGGCCCCGGGTACACGATCGTGGACGAGTTCCCCAAACCGGCTGCGAACTCGAGCCAGCAGTACCCCATCGGAGCTTTGGCAATGGCCAACACCGGACAACCCCACTCCGGAGGAAGTCAGTTCTTCATCGTCGCCGGTTCCTCGGGCGAGAGCCTGCCGCCCAACTACTCGCTCTTCGGTCAGGTCACGTCCGGTCTTTCGGTCGTGGAGAAGATAAACGCTGACGGCAACGCGGACCCGAATGCCAACGGTGTGCCTCCCAAGGTTCTCCACCGGATCATCTCGATCAGCATCGTCGAATCCTGATCCCGGGCGGGGGTAAGCGCGCGGACGCGGTAAGCGCGGGCTCGGGTGCGCAAGTTATGCGCGAGTAACCGGAGTATGAACGCATCGTGACGCTTACGCGAACAAGTCACGCATTACCGAGCCTCAGGAAACGTCAGGACGACGGGAACTGCACGCCCAAGGACTCGGGGACTGAACGCGCATAGGATCAGGGGACCGGCGGCGTGGACGGGGGAGGTTCAAGGATGAGATCGATCCATCGGCTCGCGTTTTGTTGCCTTCTGATCACTGGTGGCCTCGGCGGCGGGGTCCTTCTTCCGCTCGCTCTTGGTGCCGGCCAAGCAGGAGCTACAAGCCAGACGTGGGCTGTCGTTGCGACGCCAAATGAGACCACCACCATGGACGACGGTTTCGAGGGGGTCTCGTGCCCAACTACATCCTTCTGTATGGCGATCGGCTACTACGACTACTCCACGGGCACGGACACCCTCTCAGAGACTTGGAACGGGTCGTCATGGACAATCGTTCTTCCGCAGAACCAGGGTGGTTCGCAGGACGAGCTCGACTCTGTCTCTTGCACTAGCTCGAGTTTCTGCCTGGCGTCGGGGGATCAGGACGGCGCAGGTTTCAGCGAAACCTGGAACGGATCGTCGTGGTCTGCTCCACTCAGCACCGGCATCCCCGGAGGCGGCAAAGTCTCTTGCACTAGCTCGAGTTTCTGCATGGCCGTGAGCAGCTCGAATGGGTCTCCGGCGGCGACAATTGCGGACAAATGGAACGGATCTTCCTGGGCGTCCGTGCCGAGTCAGAACCCGGGCTCTTCAGATAACTACTTCGACGGCGTCTCCTGCATAGGAACCAGTTTCTGCGCTGCCGTCGGAGATTACGTATCTGGGTCCGGTGACGAAACCCTGGGCGAGACCTGGACCGGGACCTCGTTCACGGCGAACTCGAGCGAGAATCCGGGCACGGGCGCCAACACCTTTGGTGGGGTGTCCTGCACGTCCGCGACCTTCTGCGAGGCGGCGGGTCGCTGGAACAACGGCAACTCGGGCCTTGACAACACCCTGGCAGAGGTGTGGAATGGTTCGAACTGGAAGACGCAAACCACGCCGAACCAAACGAGCACGTACAACGACTTCGATGGCGTCTCCTGTGCGAGCACATCGAGCTGCTCGGCCGTCGGTTACGACGGCGTCCCAGGGGGAGACGGGAGCCTCGCTGAGAGCTACAACGGCTCGAGTTGGGCACTCGATACCACTCCGAACCCTGGGAGTGGAGGAGACGACTTTTTCGCCGCCGTCTCGTGTCCGTCGGTTCCTTCGGTACAGGGTTGTATTGGGGCCGGCCAGTACATTCCGAGTTCCGGTACCCAGACCTTTGTCGAGACCAATATCGCTGCACCGGTTGTAAGCCAAGTGTCTCCCTTCACGGGTCTCGAAACGGGAGAAGCTCCGGTGACGATCACAGGTTCGAATTTCACCGGTGCGACAGCGGTTTATTTCGGAACAACCCTGGCGAGTTTCACAGTGACCAACGACAACTCGATCAGTGCGACGTCTCCCTCGACCCTGGAAGCCGGGACTGTGGACGTGACGGTGGTGACACCGGCAGGCACCTCCACGGTCCACGCCGCTGACCACTTCACCTACACGGCTCAGAACGGCCCGAGTACCGTGCCATGTAATCCCACCTGTACGAACACGGAGAGCAGCGCGCTCAACTCCACCACTGTGTCCGTGACAGGTAACTCCGGCACCACGACATCGGCTTCTACGACAATCACGACCAACACGGCAACCCTCAGCTGTGGAGCTTCCTTCGACTATCCCGCGGCTGTTTCGGACGTGAGCTCCGCGGGCTTCAAGAGCGGGGAGCTGCTCACGATCGAAGAGAAGGTCGAAGGGATCCCGAGCACGAAGGGCGTCAAGGTCTGCCTCGAGCCTTCGGGTGCTACGAAGGCAGCCTTCCTGCACCACTGTCATCATGACGACGCGAACGCGCCTTGTTTCGTTTCCATAGTCGAGCAGGCAGGCAACGCGGGGGTGACCGCCACGTTCCTCACAGAGGCAAACGATCCGCGGTTCTGGACGGGATCGAGCGCTGTGGTTCCGAAGATGTTCACTCCGACGAGCGGCCCCGCGGGCACCGCCGTCACGATCAACGGGAAGAACATGAACCAGGTGACGTCGGCTGTTGTCGGGGGTGTGACAGCGAAGATCGAGTCCCAGACCTCCAAGGAGCTCGTTTTCGCCGTGCCTTCGGGGGCCGTGAGCAGTCAGATCTCGTTGAACTCCGACACGGGGACCGAGACATCGAAGACCGAATTCGACGTCACCTAGTTCATAGTCCGGTCCAGGTCCGGGTATCTCTGCGGATTCCGAACGTCCGAACGTCCGAACGTCCGGTGCGTCACGAAGCGCGTCACGAAGCGCGTCTCGCGCGACCTCAGGGGAGGCTGTCTCCGGGGAAACTCCTGACCGGGTGAACCTCGTAAACGAAAACCCCTGCTTCGACTCCGGGGTCTTGGTCCATGATCCGTCGTGTCTCTTCGGAATCCACGTAGAGGATTCCGAACCCTCTGATCTCGCTCTCGTCGAGGACTGGACAGACGATCGACAGCACTCCGTCGCGGCGAAGGGAGTGGTTCCGGCGTCCGTGCTCCCAGACAATCTTGTCCCGGTCCTCAACCGACGAATTGGGCCCGTCCTTGAGGATCATCATCGTGTATTGCTTAGTCTTGGCCCTCATCTCGAGCATGTACTCGTCGGTGATTTCCTCCACGATCTCTTCCCGACCTCTTACCGACCTCTTGCCGACCTCTTCCCGGTCTCTTCAATCACACCCGACCGACGGAAAATCGCCCTAATCAGACCGACGTACGGTCAGACCGACGTACGGTCAGCTGCTCGAGACTTTGGCTCTTCGATGAGGTCGAGCAGCTCTCCCATGATGCGCACCATCTGGAAGTCCTTCGGCGTGTAGACGGCAGCCACCCCCTTGCCTCTGAGCAGTTCTGCGTCTTCGGGTGGAACGATCCCACCAACGACGACGGGCGCTTCGACTCCTTCTGATCGCAACCGGTCCATCACCTCAGGAACGAGCTCCAAGTGGCTTCCCGACAGAATCGAGATCCCGACCACGTCCACGTCCTCGTCGCGAGCCGCCGCCGCGATCTGGTCAGGTGTGAGCCTGATTCCCTGGTATACGACTTCGAAGCCTGCGTCGCGAGCGGCGACGGCGATCTGCTCAGCGCCATTCGAGTGACCGTCGAGACCTGGCTTCGCAACGAGTAGGCGCGGCGGTCTTCCCCTCACCGCCGCGAACTCCTTCGATCGCGCGACGACACCGGCGAGCTCGCCGCCCCGCTGTCCGATGCCACCTGCCACGCCGGTGGGGGCCCTGTACTGACCGAAGACCTCGCGAAGCGCTCCCGCCCATTCGCCTGTGGTGCCGCCCGCGTGAGCGAGAGCGATCGTGGCGGGCATGAGGTTCACCGATTCGTCTTCCGCGCTCCTTCGCAATTCTTCGAGCGCGCGCTTCACGGAAGAGTTGTCACGGTTCGACCTCCAGCGCGCCACGTCCGCGCGCAGGTCGGCCTCGACCGCAGGATCCACCTTCAGGATCGTTGACTCACCTTCGCGATCGCCTGAAAGCGGGGAAGGCTCGGTCGCGGTGAAGCAGTTGACACCCACCACCTGCAGCTCGCCGCTTTCGATGCGCTTCACCCGCTCGGCCTGGCTGTGGACCAGACGCCGCTTCAGCTCGTCCACGGCTTCGAATGCGCCTCCGAGCTCTTCGACCTCGGCGAGCTCGCGCCACGCGGACTCCGCCAGCTCTTCGGTTTTGGCCGCGATCACCTTCGATCCCTCGAAGATGTCCTCGTACTCGAGCAGGTCCGTCTCGAAAGCAAGGATCTGTTGAATCCGAAGGGACCACTGTTGATCCCAGGGGCGCGGCAATCCGAGAGCCTCGTTCCAGGCTGGAAGTTGTATCGCCCGCGCTCGCGCGTCGCGCGACAACGTAACGCCCAGGGCCTCGAGAACGATGCGGGGGACATTGTTCTCGGGCTGCGCCTCGGTCAAGCCGAGAGAGTTGACCTGAACACCATAGCGAAAGCGCCGCAGCTTTGGATCCTCGACTCCGTAGCGTTCGAGGCATATGCGGTCCCAGAGTTGTGTGAACGCGCGCATCTTGCACGTTTCTTCCACGAACCGGATGCCGGAGTTGACGAAGAACGAGATGCGCCCGACGACTTCGGGCAGCTCGTGAGGTTCGATCTTTCCCGAATCACGCACCGCGTCGAGGACGCCGACCGCCGTCGCGAGGGCGAAGGCGAGCTCCTGCACCGGTGTGGCGCCGGCCTCTTGCAGGTGGTAGCTGCAAATGTTGACGGGGTTCCACTTCGGGACGTGGCGGACGCTGTACGCGATCGTGTCGACGATGAGCCGGCGGCTCGGTGCGGGCGGGAAGATGTAGGTCCCGCGAGAGAGATATTCCTTGACGATGTCGTTCTGGGTCGTCCCCGACAGAACGCTCGGGTCGGTGCCCTCGTTTTCTGCGTGCGCGATGTACAGGCCCAGTAGCCATGCGGCCGTTGCATTGATCGTCATGGAGGTGTTCATCTCGCCCACGGGAATTCCGTCCATGAGCTGGTCCATGTGGCCGAGGTGGGCGACGGGGACCCCGACTTTGCCGACCTCGCCCGCCGCTTGCGGGTCGTCGGGGTCGTATCCGGTCTGGGTCGGAAGGTCGAAGGCGATCGAAAGCCCGGTCTGACCCTTTGCAAGGTTCGACCGGTAGAGCTCGTTCGAGGCGCGCGCGGACGAGTGCCCCGAGTAAGTCCGCATGACCCAAGGCTTGTCCCGAGCCATCAGCCGTTCACTTTCGATAGTCGTAAAAACCTTGGCCGGACTTCCGGCCCAGTTGTTCCGCGGCCACCATCCGGCGCAACAGCGGGACCGCTGCGTAGTTCGGGTCGCGGAATTCGGCGTAGAGCGCATCGAGGATCGCGAGGCTCGTGTCCAGGCCGACCAGATCAAGAAGGGCGAATGGCCCCATCGGGAACCCGCACCCTCCCTTCATCGCCGTGTCGATCCCGTCGCGAGTCGCGACCCCCTGCTCGAGAAGCCGCACGGCGTTGTTGAGATAGGGGAAGAGAAGCGAATTCACGATGAATCCCGCCTGGTCCTTCACTTCGACCGGGCTCTTCCCGCAGGCTTCGGCGAATCCCTTTGCGACGTCGATCGTCTCGTCCGAGGCGGTGATCGGGCGAACCACCTCCACGAGCTCCATCACCGGCGCCGGATTGAAGAAGTGGATTCCGCAGACCTTTTCCGGGCGACCGGTCTCCATGGCCATTTCGACGACGGGCAAGGTCGACGTGTTGGTCGCCAGGATGGCGCCTTCCTGGCAGATCCGGTCCAGCTCGGTGAACAGATGGCGCTTCACCCCCAAGTCCTCGACCACCGACTCGATCACGAGGTCGCACCCGGCTAGCTCGCCGAGATCGGATACAGCGGTGAGCCTCGACATGGCCGCCTCGCTGTCGGAGGGGTCGAGCTTGCCCTTTTCGACCTGCTTGGCCAGAGACTTCTCCATCCCTGCGGCCATCGCGTCGGCCGAGGCTTGTGACCTGGACCGCAGCACCACCTCGAACCCGCTCTTTGCTGCTGCTTCGGCGATGCCCGATCCCATGATCCCCGAGCCCACGATTCCCACGCGTTTGATCGACATGACCCGAATGTTACCGGCGGGTAAACGGGCGCGCCCATGAGCACCGGGGTGCGCCGAAATGCCGCGCCGGGGTGCGCCCAGGAGCGGCGGGGCGCACCAAAACGCCGCGCCGGGGGCGCCGAAACGCAGCACCCGACAGCGACGAAGTGCACCATGGCCTGGGACCTTTGCGCCCGGCCGTATTGTGACGCTCGTGCACGCCGAGAGCTCTGACATTCGTTGCGGTCCTCTCGCGCTCGTAGGGGGCGACGAATGGAACGAAGGCTGCACGTTCGACTCGGAGCTTCTGGCAGCGTCGGGTGGCAACGAGGTTCTCGTTCTTCCGACCGCGGCCGCGTACGAGCACCCTCAGAAAGACGTCGATCGCGCGAGCGCCTGGTTCGCCAAGTTGGGCGGAACGGTACGTGGGGTGAGCGTTCTCACCAGGACGGACGCGTCGGACCGGATCCACGCGGAGGAAGTGCGCCACGGGCGCTTCATCTACCTGGGCGGTGGGTCCGCGATGCACCTGAGGTCGGTGCTCAAGTCTTCGGCCGTCTGGCAGGCCCTTCTCGAAGCGTGGCGCGCTGGAGCGGTGGTGGCCGGTGCGGGCGCGGGGGCGATGGTGCTGACGGACCCGATGGTCGACCCTCGCGGAGGGGCGCTCACCGTCGGGCTCGGAATGGTGGAGGAGCTCGCAGTGATCTCCCATTTCGGTCACGAGAACGCCGAGAAGGTCCATCGTTCGATAGCTCTCGCCGCCCCGGGACTGCCGGTCGTGGGGGTGCCGGAGCGCACAGCTCTCATAAGGCACCCCGATGGAACCTGGGAGAGTGCGGGCGAGGGGGAGGTGCAGGTCTTCGTGAGCGGCGAACCGGCGGGATTCGAGGCTCTGCCGGTCTGAAGCGTCAGTCCGCTGCCGGTCTGAAGCGTCAGTCCGCTGCCGGTCTGAAGCTCAGTCCAATGCCGCGCCGAAGCGTCAGTCCGCTTCCGTGATCGTCACGGACTGGATGACCACGTCTTCTGTCGGCTTGCCGGACTTCGTTCCGATCGCGTCGATCTCTGCGACAGTCTCCAGGCCGTTCACCACCTTTCCGAACAGCGTGTAGTTGGGGGGAAGCCGCATTCCGTCGGGGCCGCTGATCACGAAGAACTGGCTACCGTTCGTGTCAGGGCCCGCGTTCGCCATGGCGAGTGAGCCGAGCTCGTAACGGCCGGGAGCCGGGAGTTCGTCGGCGAAACGATAACCGGGTCCTCCAGTTCCGGTACCGGTCGGATCCCCACCTTGGATGACGAATCCCGGGATCACCCGATGGAAGACGATCCCGTCGAAATAGTGGTTGAGCGCGAGAAACACGAAGCTGTTGACTGCGCGCGGCGCAGCTACGCCGTCGAGGGCGATCGTCATCGTGCCCTTCGAGGTTTCCATCACCGCCGTATAGCGCTTGGTGGGATCGGTTCCGATGGGAGGCTCGGATTCGAAGCGCTGCTTCTTAGGGCTCGATCCGTCCGCGGCTGGCCATTCGACGGTCAACGGGTTCTCCTCTGCTTCCGGCTTGTCGCGTCATGTTTGTTCAGCACCCGCCCTCCAAGCAAAATTCCGTGCCGCCAAATTCCATCTGGCCGACGAAGCCCGGTGATCGCGTGCGCTGCTGTCACCGCCCGATCGATCCGAGCTCTTGCGCAATGGACAGCATGGCTTTCTTTTCGCGCTCCCAGACCACCGCGATCTGATCGGCGAATCCGTCTCGCAACAAGGCCTTGTTTGCGACGAGCGCTGCCACCTCGTGTACTGCCAATTGTTCCGCCAGAGCCAACGACTCCTCGACGGAGGTGCCTTCGGGCGCTTCGGTGAAGGCGAAACCCACCTTCACGGCTTCAGACGCGCTCAACGGCGCTCCGGAGAGCATCATCCAGGTCGCATTCTGCCGGCCGACGCGTTGGGGCAGGAGCCAGCTGCTCGCCGCCTCCGCACAGGTGCCGAGTGCGACGAACGGCATGCGGATCTCGGCTTTCTCGTCTACCACCACGAGGTCGCAGTGCAAGAGAAGGGTTGCCCCGAATCCGACCGCCACGCCGTTCACCGCTCCGATCAGTGGTTTCGGGAACGTCGCCAGTCGTTCGAGTAAGGGGTCGAAGTCCCTTCCGAGCTCGGCCGGTCCTCCGGGCCTGCTCATCTCGTCGAGGTCCACGCCGGCGGAGAACGCCCGACCGCTGCCGGTGATCACGCAGACTGCGACGCTTTCGTCTTCGGCTGCCTCGTCGAGTGCGGTCTTGAGCTTTCGATAACCCTCGGCGTTGAACGCGTTGAGCTTTTTCGCCCTATCGAGAAGGACAACCCGGACTTTTCCGCGGTCCTCCACCACTACCTCGTACCGGGTCCCGTCGGTTGCGGCGTCGTCGCCGGAACCTTCGTCCGCATCGGTCTCTAGTGCTTTTCTTCCGGCCATCGCATCCTCTCGCCGTGCACGGCCTGCGTGCCCACTTCTGAACGTGCCGGCCCGTGCATAAGCTAAATCGTCCGAAGGAGGAAGGTGCCGTGGAGGAGACCGCTCAGAAATCCGGGACCGCTCATTCGGACACCGTTCATTCGGACACCGTTCATTCGGACACCGTTCATTCGGACACCGTGCTCGTGGAGCGCCCGAGGCCTGGGGTCGCTCTGGTCACGCTGAACCGGCCGTCGCGATTGAACGCGCTCACTTCGGAGATGTTGGAACGCATCTACGACACCTTCCGGTCACTGGGCCGAGATTCGGATTGCAGGGTGATCGTAATAACGGGGGCCGGCAGGGGATTTTGCGCAGGCGACGACCTTGTGGACTACGAACCACCGAAGTGGGTGTCACAAGAGCTCGGACCGCTCCAGTCAAACATGTACCAACAGAAGTACGTCGCTCAGCTCGTTCCGCGAATGCGCGCGCTTCCTCAACCCGTGATCGCGGCGGTCAACGGACCCGCCGCGGGCGCCGGCTATGCGCTCGCACTCGGGGCGGAGCTACGACTGGCGTCGGAGTCCGCCGTGTTCGTGGACGCCTTCGTGAAGATCGGCGCATCTGGTGCGGAGATGGGGCTGAGCTGGTTGCTCCAGCGCATTGTCGGCGCGACGCGCGCTGCAGAGCTCGTGCTCACGGGCCGGCGGGTTAGCGGCGTGGAGGCGGCGAGAATCGGGCTCGTGCTCGAGGTCCTTCCTGATGGGGACGTGGTGGATGCAGCACTCGACCTCGCGGACGCAATCGTCGCGAACACCCCCTTCGGGACCTGGATGGGGAAGGCCACCTTGTGGTCGAATCTGGAGATCTCGAGCCTGGAGGCCGCGATCGACCTCGAAGCGCGCACCCAGATCTTGACTCTCGGCACAGACGACGCGAAGGAGCAACTGCAGGCCTTTCGCGAGAAGAGACAGGCCCGCTACCGCAATCGCTGAACCGTCGGGAAACGCGACACGGAGGACCTAAGACCATGGACGTAGACAGCGGAGGCGTGAACATACACGTCGAGGTCACGGGCGACGAGGAGGGACGGCCCGTGGTCCTCCTTCACGGATTCCCGGATTCGGGCCGGCTCTGGCGGCATCAAGTCCCTGCACTGGCAGAAGCCGGCTTCCAGGTGATCGTGCCTGACCTGCGCGGGTACGGGGCATCGGACAAACCCACCGACGTCGATGCGTACAACCTGCTGTTGCTCGCGGGAGACGTCATCGCCGTGATCGACGCGCTGGGCGTAGATCGGGCTCACGTCGTCGGGCACGATTGGGGCGCGGCACTCGCCTGGGTACTGGGTTCGTTCTCACAAGATCGCGTCGACCACCTGGTCGCGCTCTCGGTCGGAAACCCGCAGGCCTTTGCAGGGGCGGGTCTCGAACAGAGGGAGAAGTCGTGGTACATGCTGCTCTTCCAGTTCGAGGGCATAGCCGAGCGGTGGCTGTCGTCCGACGATTGGGCAAACCTGCGGCTGTGGTCGCGTCATCCGGACGCCGACGCGGTGATCGAGGTTCTCGAGAAGAACCAGTCCCTCACACCCGGGCTCTGTTGGTACCGGGCGAACGTCCATCCGAGAGTCCTCGTCGAGCCGGTCTTGGAGCTCCCAGACGTGGCGGCTCCCACGATGGGCGTCTGGAGTAGCGGTGACTTCGCCCTCACGGAAAGGCAGATGGCCGATTCGAGGGAGTACGTGAGTGGGTCTTGGCGCTACGAGCGCATGGAAGGGCCCGGGCACTGGTTGCAGCTCGAGGCACCCGAAGACTTGAACCGGTTGTTGCTCGACTTCCTGCCCTGTTGATCGGTCTCGGCGGTCGGTCGGCCAGGTCTCGTTAGGTCAGGTCTCGTTGATTTGAATCGAGATCATGCGATGCAGCACCTTCGGAGGAACGCCGTTCGAACTCGGGTTCGCGTTGCCGTCTTGGTTGATCTTGTCGATGACCGACATCCCGGATGTCACTTGTCCGAAGAGCGTGTACTTGGGAGGCAGTGACTCACCTTCAGACCCGGTGACGATGAAGAACTGGCTTCCTCCGCTGTTCGGCTGGCCGGTGTTGGCCATCGCGACGCCTCCCAGCGGGAACTGCTTCGAGGGGTTCGACGCAGCCTTCGGGAATTCGTCGGGGATCGTGTAGCCGGGGCCGCCCGTTCCGGTACCCGTAGGGTCGCCGGTCTGGTTCATGAAGCCCGGGATGACGCGGTGGAAAATCACGCAGTCGTAGAAGTGGTTCTCTGCCAGGAACACGAAGCTGTTCACGGTCTGCGGCGCCGTCTTCGCGTCGAGGTCCACCGTGAACGAGCCGACATCGGTCGTGACGGTGGCGGTGTACTTGCGGTCAGGGTTGATCGTGAGCGGCGGGGCATGGGTCCACGAGGGCTTCACGAGCTTCCCCGTGAAGCTCGCAGGACAGTTGGCCGATGTCGTGTAGTTGGCCAGGTCGACCGTCGTCGTGGCGGTGGTGGGCGTTGCAGACTCCGTCGTAGACGCCGTGCTCTTCTTCGAGCTGGGAGACCGGACCAGGAAGTAGATCCCGACTGCGATGCCGATTATGACGGCGAAGGTGATGGCACGGCGGATACCTTGCCGGCGTTTGCGCTGACGCTCGAGCTCGGCGAATTTCGCCTCCCGAGCCGCACGCTTGCGGGCTCGTTTCTCCGTCGGCATGGCCGACGACGATACCTGAAGCCGTGGTCACTGCCCGAGCACACAACGTCGAGCAGGTAACTTCAGCGGGATGGGCCTGGTAGTCCAGAAGTACGGGGGCACCTCGGTCGGTGACGCTGAGCGCGTACGCGCCGTCGCCGACCACATAGCGCGCACCCGACGGCAGGGAAACGACGTCGTCGTGGTCGTGAGCGCCATGGGCAAGACCACCGACGACCTCATTCGCCTGGCCGGGGACGTGAGCGCAGTCCAACCGCCTCGTGAGATGGACATGCTGCTCACGGCGGGCGAGCGGATGTCGATGGCACTTCTGTGCATGGCGCTCGCCGAGCTCGAGATCGACGCCCTCTCCTTTACGGGCAGTCAGGCGGGGATCATCACCGATACGTCTCATACCCGGGCGAAGATCCTCGAGATCAAAGGTGAGCGTTTGCGCGAGGCGCTCGAATGCGGGCGGGTCCCGGTGGTGGCGGGGTTCCAGGGCGTGTCGACCGACCGTGATATCACGACGCTCGGCCGGGGCGGTTCGGACACCACCGCTGTCGCGCTCGCCGCGAGCCTCGGCGCCGGTTCGTGCGAGATCTATACGGACGTGACGGGCGTGTTCAGCGCCGATCCCCGCATCGTCCCGGAGGCTCGCCGGCTTTCGCGCGTGAGCTTCGAGGAGATGCTCGAAATAGCGGCCAGCGGCGGAAGAGTGCTCGCGCTTCGCTCGGTCGAGTTCGCCCGCAACCACAACGTGCCCCTGCACGTGCGGTCGAGCTTCACGTGGGAACCCGGCACATGGGTCACAGAGGAGGACAAGGAGATGGAACAGGCCGTCGTAACCGCAGTGACTCACGACACTTCAGAAGCGAAGGCGACGGTCACCCGCGTGCCCGACAGGCCCGGGCTCGCGGCGCGCTTGTTCCGAGCGCTCGCAGACAAGAACGTGAACGTGGACACCATTGTCCAGAACACGTCGCACGACGGGACGACCGACATCTCCTTTACGGTCCCGAGGGTCGACCTGGAACCGAGTCTCGAAGTCACGAGAGCCTTGGCGGCGGATATCGGCGCCAGTGAGGTCCTCTCGGACGATTCGATCGCCAAGGTCTCTCTGGTCGGTGCGGGGATGAGGAGTCACCCAGGTGTCACCGCGACCATGTTCGAGACGCTGGCCGCGGCGGGCATCAACATCGAGATGATCTCGACCTCTTCCATCAGGATCACTTGTGTCATACGGGACGATCGTGTGGAGCAGGCCGTCCAGGCCCTGCACGATGCCTTCGGTCTGGGTCTGTCCTAGTGGGATGAAGCCTCTAACCTTTTGACATGCGTGTAGCCGTGGTGGGTGCCACCGGCCAGGTCGGGACAGTCATGCGTGAGGTGCTCGCCGAGCGCCGCTTCCCGGTGTCCGAGATCCGGTTTTTCGCATCTGCGCGCTCCGCCGGCCGACGCCTTCCATGGGACGGTGCCGAGGTGGAGATCGAAGAGGCGTCTTCGGCGGACTACGGCGGTGTCGACATAGCGCTGGTTTCAGCAGGTGCCGCTGCTTCGCGCGAGCTTTCGCCGCGCATGGCGCAGAGCGGGGTCGTGGTGATCGACAATTCCTCCGCGTGGAGGATGGATCCCGCAGTGCCGCTCGTGGTCCCGGAGGTCAACGCTGCAGAGCTCGACCACATCGAAAAGGGGATCGTCGCTAACCCGAACTGCACGACCATGGTCGCGATGCCGGTCATGGCACCACTTCACCGAGCGGCGTCTCTTCGCAGAATGGTCGTCTCGACCTACCAGGCCGTCGGCGGCGCCGGTTCTGCAGGAGTGAGAGAGCTCGAAGAGCAGCTGAAGAAGACCGCCGACCGAGCGGCAGAGCTCACCTTCGACGGCTCGGCGCTCGACTACCCCGAGCCCGCCAAATTCGCCGGTCCGATCGCTCACAATGTCCTCCCGTTGGCCGGGAGGATGGTCGCAGATGGATCCGAGGAGACCGACGAAGAACAGAAGTTGCGCAACGAGAGTCGCAAGATCCTTGGTATCCCGACTCTGGCGGTCTCGGGGACTTGCGTGAGGGTGCCGGTTTTCACCGGCCACAGCCTTTCGATAAACGCGGAGTTCGAGGACGAGCTGACGCCGGACGAGGCGCGCCAGATCCTCTCGGACGCCCCGGGGGTGAAGCTCGACGATCTTCCTTCACCGTTGCGGGCGAGCGGCGCCGATCCCACCCTTGTAGGGAGGATCCGACGCGACGAGAGCGTTCGCAACGGCCTCGCACTTTTCGTTTGCGGCGACAACCTTCGAAAAGGCGCGGCCCTGAACGCGGTGCAGATCGCAGAGGAATTATTGAGACGTCGCTGACCGAGTCAGACATCGCTGAAGTGCTCAGACGTCGCTGACCCCGCTCACGTCCCAGCCTGTCGCTCCGGCCTGTCCCGACAGAACAGCGATGCGTCGCGAGAGGTTGACCGCGTGGTCACCTAGTCGTTCGTAGAAGCGCGCGACCAGTGCACCTTCGATTGCCACAGGGAGATCCATCGATCCGCTCGCGATCTCTGCGGTGAGAAGCACATGCAGCTCGTCGAGCTCGTCGTCGAGTGACTCCACCTGGTCGATGTCGGGCGACCTGTCCGCGTAGGCGTCGGCTGTCCTGTGCCACATGTCGCAAGCGATTTCGCCCATCTGCTCGACCAGGCCGCGTGCACGAGGCGACAGCTCCACCCCGAGTCCTCTGATCGCCCTGCGCGCCACGTGTTCTGCCAGGTCGCCGCTGCGCTCGAGCTCGGGAAGCATGCGGAGCACCACGACGAGATACCGGAGCTCCTCGGGGCCGGTCGCGCGTTCGGCGAGACGCCTTTGGGCCAATTGCTCTACCTCGCGATATAGCCGGTCGATCATGGCGTCCGCCTCCGCCAAGTGACGTGCCGCTTCGCGGTCTCCGGCGAGAAGAGCGTGAGTGGCTCCGGCCAGACCCTCTCCCACCATGGCGAAGAGCTGGATGATGTCCCTGTTGATCCGGTCGAGGCCTTCGGTGACCTCGTCGTCGTCGATCTGCTCGCTCACGTCGTGAGAGCGGAGAACGAACCGGTCAGCCACGCTTGAACCGTAGCGCTGACGGAGTGCCGCTGCGCGGTACACGACCATCATTTTTCTTCCGCTGGTCACCGACCCTCCGGCTGGGTCCGGCCGTAAGACGGTGTCGAAGGCGTCGGGTCGGCCGAGAGGGTCGCGATCGGCCGGACCTGGACCTCGGCAAAAGGACGAATACCGTTGGGACGTGCCGAGTCCCACTGCCGTACGACGAGTTGCGCCGGACGCGCTCTTGGGCCCGGATTCACTTTCCGCACGCCTCCTCGGTCATCCGGCGACCCTGCTCGGCGGACCGAGAGCGCTGTTGCTCCAACTCGCGCATCCGCTCGTGAGCGCGGCTGTCAGGTCACACTCGTCTTTCGAACGAGATCCCTTCTCTCGGCTGGCGCGCACATTCGAGGTGATGATCGATATCTCCTTCGGACCTCCCGAAGTCGCACGCGCTAGCGCCGCGTCGCTGGCAGCGGTTCACCGACAGGTCAAGGGCACCACTAAAGACGGGGCCGCGTACGCGGCGCAGGACCCACAACTCGCACTGTGGGTCCATGCAACCCTGGTCGACACGTTGCTTCTGACGGAAAAGCGTTATATCGGAGAGCTAGACGAAGACGGTCGGGGCCGGTTGTACGACGAGTCGCGCTTGGTCGCCCCACGCCTCGGAATCCCCGGGAAGTTGATCCCGCGAGATCTTGGTGAGTTCAGGTCGTACTTCGAAGAGGAGTTACGCGTCCTCGTAGGGAGCGGCGTGAACGAGGACGCGCTGTCCGTAGCTTCTCGCGTCCTGCACCCTCCTGGCGCTCCGGCGTTCGGTCCGCTCGCGGGCGTCGAGTCGCGGCTGGCGGAGCGACTGATCGAAGCTGCCACGGTCGATCTCGGTCCTCCGGAGTTGTGCTCTGCTTTCGGACTGCCGCCTCACAACTCCCTAAGTGCGACGGCGGTCTTTCTGGATCTTGGGGGATTGGTGTCGCGATCTGTCAGCAGGTGGGTGCCCGGAGCTCTCCTGCAACCCAGAAACCTCGCCCGTCTTACCTCATGGCTCGCCGCCGACGACGCAGAGAACGCAGAGAACGCCGCTAACGCCGATTAGTTTTTGGCGCGGTTCACCCGACGCCTGCGCTCTGCTGTTCCGAGTCCATTTCGACGTCTGACTCGCGCTCGACGTCACCCATTATCAGACGCGGTCCGGAGGTCCAGTCGAGATACCTCCAAGCCCAGTTGATCAAGACCTGAATTCGGTTCCGGAAGCCGATGAGATAAACGAGGTGCAGTCCGAGCCACGCGAGCCATCCGAGGGTTCCTCGAATTATCGGACCGACCGGCAGCTGGGCGACGGCGGCACGGCGCCCGATCGTGGCCATGATCCCCTTGTCGACGTAGCGAAACGGTTGGGGGGGTTCTCCGGCTATCCGTCTCACTATCTGTCTTCCTGCGTGGTGTCCGGACTGGATCGCGACCGGGGCTAGCTGTGGTGTGATCTCGTCTGACTTGCCTCCGACGGGCACCGCCGCCGCGTCGCCCACCACGAATATCTCAGGATGTCCTGGCAACGAGAGGTCCGGCTCCACCTGGATGCGTCCGCCACGCGTCCTCGGGCCCGGAAGGCTGTCGGCGAGCGTTCCCGAGACCGTGACTCCCCCTGCCCAGACGACGAGCGCCGCTTTGATCTCCTCGCCGCTCTGAAGCTTGACGCCGTTCGGCGTGATCGCGGCGACTCTCTCTTCCAGTCGGATATCCACGTGGCGGTTTTCGAGGGTCTGTTCCGCGTACTTGCTACCCGTAGGGCGAAACGCAGTGAGCAGGCGGTCCGCCGCATCGAGGAGGATGATCCTGGTCCTTTCGCGGTCCAGCTTGAGTCCGTCGCGCTTCACGGTCACGTCGATCAATTCCATGAGTGCGCCCGCGGTCTCCACTCCGGTCGGTCCTCCTCCGACGACGACGAACACCGGGGCGCCGCCATCGAAACGTTCCGGGTGCGAGTCGACTTGTTCGAGGCAGAGAAGTAGGTCGTTTCGAAGCCGGCGCGCGTCGGCCAGCGTGTACAGGGGACGAGAGTTCTGCGCCGCTCCGGTCACGCCGAGGAAACCCGCCGCCGCACCCGTCGCGACTACCAGGTAGTCATAGGGAAGAGCGGAGTCGCCGTCGAGCTTGACCTCCCGCTTCTCGGTGTCGATCCCGACGACGAGCCCGTGTCGGAACATTACGTTCTTCTGTCGCCCGAAGATCGTACGGATCGGATAGGCGACATCAGCGGGTTCCATGCCGGCGGTCGCGACTTCGTAGAGGAGCGGCTGAAAAGTATGAAAGTTGTGTTGATCGACGATCGTGACGTTCGCCTCTGCTCCGGCCAACGCCTTCACCGCCTTCAGTCCCGCGAAACCACCACCGACGACGACTACACGGTCTCGTTCCGGCGTCATCTGCGTCTCACCGCTCGACGAGAGAGCGCGCACCGCTGACTATGTCGTCCACCTGCGGGAGAATCGCTGCTTCGAGCGTGGGTTCGTAGGCGACGAACGTGTCGGTCGCGCCTACGCGGCGTACGGGAGCGTCGAGGTCCCAGAAGCAGTTCTCACCGGCCCAGGCCGCGACCTCGGCTCCGAAGCCGGCGGTGATCGTGTCCTCGTGGACGACCAGTAGCCGGCTCGTGTGCTGCACCGAAGCGGCGACGAGCTCTTTGTCCCAGGGTGAGATCGTCCGGAGGTCGACGACCTCTGCTTGGAAGCCGTCGGCTTCGAGTTGAGCTGCCGCCATGAGGGACTTTTGCACTGTGGCTCCCCACGTGACGATGGTGAGATCACGACCTCGGCGGACAACCGTGCCATGTCCGAACGGGACTGTCCATCCGGGTGGCGGCATGGGGTCGGCCGCGTAGTGCTGGCGGTACAGGTGCTTGTGCTCGAGGAAGAGAACGGGATCGTCGAGAGCGAATGCAGTTCGAAGAAGCCCCACGGCGTCTCTCGATCGCGACGGAAACGCGATCAGGAGCCCAGGCACGTGGGCGAAGATCGACTCACCGCTCTGGGAGTGCCATATCGATCCACCGGTCAAATACCCGCCGATCGCAACGCGTACGACGAGAGGGCAGGAAAAACTTCCCTGGGAACGCCACCGGATCGTCGCCGCCTCGCTACGTAGCTGTTGCATCGCCGGCCAGATGTAGTCGAAGAATTGGATCTCGGCACAAGGTTTGAGCCCGCGCAACGCCTGGCCTACTCCGCGTCCGACGATGTTCGACTCCGCGAGTGGCGCGTTGAAACATCGAGCCGAACCGAACTTGCGCTGGAGCCCACGCGTCACACCGAACACTCCGCCTTTTCCCTCGACCTGGCTCAGCACCTCGTCGTCCGCATCCGCGACGTCCTCGCCGAAGACCCGGATCCGCTCGTCCGACGCGAGCAGCTCGTGAAGCGTCAGCCGGATGGCCTCGGCCATGACCACCGACCCGGGTTTCTCTTCACCCGCAGCCCCGGCGGTCTTCGCGACCTCCTCGGTCTCCACGACCTCGGCGTGAGAGTCGACCACCGTCATGAGCGGGAGCCGGACGACCTCGTTCGTTACCGAGGCCGGATCGGGACGCCTCGCAGCGAGAGCCTCCTCCGCCGCCTGCATCGCGATGGCGCTTGCCTCGGCGCGTATAGATGACGCTTGCTCGTCGTCCAATAGGCCTGCATCGATCAGCTGCCGTTCGAGCACGTCGATCGGGTCGTGTTCGACCTCGGACGCGAGCTCCTCAGCGTCACGGTACTTAGCCTGAGAATCCGCAGAGGAGTGTGAGTACGGCCGCGTCACCCGCGCGTGGATCAGACCCGGCCCTTCCCCTGCTCGCACCCGGGCGATGGCTCTTGCACCCTTTCGCCGACACGAGGCGTAGTCCCAGCCGTCCACCTTCGTCACGGCAAGGCCTCTGAACCCTCGGACGAGCTCGGAGACCGGGGCAGGGGACTGGTCCGAAGCGCGCACCGATATCGCGTAGCCGTTGTCGGCGACGACGTAGAGAACGGGTAGGTGCAACCGACACGCAGTGTTGAGGCTTTCCCAGAACTCGCCTTCGGAGGTCGTGCCTTCCCCGAGCGACACGTAGGTCAGCTCGTCGCCTCCGGCCGTACATCCCTTGAGCCCGGGCCTGCGCGCTATGTAGCGACCCGCCTCCGCGCACCCCACGGCGGGAAGGCACTGACTGCCGGTGGGACTCGACTGGGTGACGATGTGCAGCGAGGGGTCTCCCCAGTGACACGGCATCTGACGACCACCAGATGCTGGATCCTCGGAGGAGCCGACGGCTTGGAGCATGAGCGCTTTAGGACTCACACCGAGCGAGAGCACGAGTGCACGGTCACGGTAATAGGGAAAGAACCAGTCGTAACCGGGTCGGAGCGAGCGCGCTAGAGCGGTCAGAAGGATCTCGTGTCCTGCTCCTGAGATCTGGAAGAACACGCGGCTCTGCTTCTGCAGCACGATCTCGCGGTCGTCGAGAGCCCTCGAAAGGCACGCGGTGCGGAAGTCGTCGACGGCCTGCCGTCCCGGCAGCCCTCGCCAACTGGCCGTCGTGCCCGCACCGTTCGTCTGACCCCTGCGGCTCTCACCGAGGAGCGAGCGGACCTTTTGGACCTCGCCTGAGACGGGCGAGGTGCTCTTTCGCATCGCCTCCCAGACTACGCACCTGGCCTCGTTTCGCGGTGACCAAACGGGCTGGCCGGGAGGCCTTTTTTCGGTTCGGCGACGGGCACCGGGGAAGCCCGGATCCACTTGACACATGGGCGGTCCGCTCGGAAAACGGCGTACGCACCGGCGGATTCGGTCATTACCCTTTGGTGGGTGGACGGCTCGCCGGATCCGGGTCTCGACCTCGGTCCACTCACTCCGCTCATCGGTACGTGGGAGGGCGAACAGGGTTACGACTACTCGTATGTCTACGCGAGCGGCAAGGAGGAACGTGCCGCATTCAGAGAACGCGCGAGCTTCGCTCCGGCCGGGCCCGCCCACAACGGGGCGATGTCGTGCTTTCGGCTCGATTACCGGCTGACCGCGTGGCGCATCGAGGAGACGGTTCCCTTCCATGTCGAGATCGGCTACTGGTTCTGGGACGCGGAACACGAGGTCGTGATGCGCGGTTTCGTGACCCCTCGCGGCATCGTCGTTCTCGCCGGTGGAGACGCAAAGGCCGATGACACGGTCATCCGGGTCAGGGCCGACTGCGAATCCGACACCTACGGGGTTCTCTCGAACCCTTATTTGATGAAGACGGCGCGGACGACGAGCTTCGAGGCGACCGTCGATCTTTCCCGCGTGGACCAGTTCTCGTACGAGCAGAAGACGTTCATGTACCAGCCACGGATAAACGGGGTCTTCTGCCACAGGGACAGCAACACCCTTCGCCGTGTGTCGAACTCACCGGAGTGGGTTTGACCGAGGCTCTCATCCTCGGAGGGGTGAGAACACCCTTCGGTCGCTACGGCGGCGCCCTGTCACATTTCCGCACCGACGACCTTCTCGGCAGGACGATGGTCGCCGCTTGTGAACGCGTCGGTATCCCGCTCGAAGCGATCGAGGACATAGCTGCCGGTTGCGTCAACACCGCTCACGAGGGCATGGGCGACGTCGGGCGCTGGGGTGCTCTGGCGGCGGGTTTCCCGGATTCTGTACCGGCCGTCACGGTCAACCGGTTCTGCGCTTCGTCGCTCTCGGGTGCGATCAACATCGCGCACGCGATTCACAGCGAGGAGCTCGGCATCGGGCTGGCGGCCGGAGTGGAATCGATGTCGCGATCGGGTTGGGCTCAGATGAAGGGGGAGGAGGCGTTCAGCCCGAGAGGGCCTGTGCTCCTTCTCGACACGATGTGGGCGGGGGCCGGTGGTCCGCCGAACCCCGTGTTGCTGGCGAGAAACGCATACGTCGAGATGATCAAGACAGCCCAGAACGTGGCGGATCGCTACAAGTTGACCCGCGAGGAGATCGACGCGTTCGCACTCCGTTCACAGAAACACGCGGCAGCAGCGCAGGAATCTGGCCGGCTGGCGCTCGAGATCGAGCCGGTCGAGATCCCGGGCACCAGAAAGAAACAGGCCTGGACCTTCGAACACGACGAAGGGATCCGGCCCGACACCAACGCCGAACAGTTGGCGCGCCTCCCGCCGCAGCCGAACACCACTCAGATGACCGCGGGCAATTCTTCGCCGTTGAACGACGGCGCCAGCGCGGTTCTCATCGCGAGCGAAGAGGCGGCACAGTCGTTGGGAGTCGCTCCGATGGCCCGAGTCGTGTCGTCCGCAACCTACGCCCTCGACCCCCAGTTCATGGGGATCGCTCCGGCGTTCGCCATCACAAAGGCGCTCGAGCGGGCCAAGCTCGCGCCCACCGACATCGACGTGTGGGAGGTACACGAGGCCTTCTCGGCCCAAGCGTTGGGCGTTCTCCGCGAGCTTGCGGTTCAACTCGACGGTTTCGAGGTACCGGACGACCGCCTCAACCCGAACGGAGGTGCGGTTGCGATCGGCCATCCCTTCGGCGCATCGGGCACTCGATACGTCCTCACCCTGGCGACAGAGTTGAAGGTCCGACAGGCTCGTTACGGGGTCCTGGGGGTGTGCGTCGGATCGGGTCAAGGCGTCGCAATGGTGCTGGAACGTCTAACTTGAACGCGCAGCTCACCTTCCGATGCATGGAAGGCCGAGCACATAAACAAATCGTTTGCACCGGCAAAGCCCGACGGGCGGAGGTCGACGTGACCGCAGATGACAAGCGGATGGAGGTTGCCCAGGAGTTCTTCCAGAGGTTCTACCGCGGTGATGTTTCGGGAGCGGCGGAGCTCCTCGACGAGAATGTGACCTACCACGTTCCTGGGTCACACCAGATCTCTGGGCTCTTTCAAGGTGTGCAGGCTGTGAAAGATCACCTCGAGAAGGTGATCGAGCTGAGCGAGCACACCGTCCGGGTTGTCAGATGGGTGGACTGGATGGTCGGGGTGAACCATCTCTCCGCCATAGCGGAGGTTCATGTGCAACGGCGCGGCGCGATGCACACGTTCAAGCTCGTCTATCTCCTCGAGATGACCCCTCAGAACAAACTCCGCCGGATAGAAGTGTTAGCCGACGATCCTGCCGCGGTCGAACGCACCTTTCCCAAAGACGACGAACAGGTGGGCAGCTGACATGGCACCAACATCAGGTCGCGAGGCGATAGTCGAATTGAGCTCGGTCGTGAGCGATGTCATGGACGTGATCCAGGACGTGAAGCAGGCGCTCCGCAAGGTTCCGCAGAACGACGCCCTTCACGCGGAGCTGGATCGTGTTTTCGCAGACCTCCGGAGCTGGGCGCAGCTCCTCATCGAGGAAGACGAAGAGCTGGGTGCCTCCCTAGCGGATGTGACGAGCGTTGCCGGCCGCAGGCCGCCCAACCTCTTCCCCGGGCCCGTCACAGACGAGGACGTGCGCCGGACGGTGTCGGAGCATCTCGATCGCGTCGCGCAACATCTGTCGGTAGCTTCCGCGGAGCTCGGAGACGAAGGTTTGCCTGGCCCGCATGATTTGCTCGCCCGAATCGGGGGAGAGCTCGATGCCGATGTTCGTTCGATCAAAGAGCAATGACGATTGCGACTTCGGAATCTGATCGCCCGACTGCGTCCATTTGCTCCATCGCGACCGCCCGACGATCGGTGAAATCCAGCTGGGCGGATTCGGGGGTTGAGGCCCCGCCCTCGCCGACGCCTCAAATGTTGCGCTGCAAAAAGGTTGCACCGCATGAAGACATTCGTGATATCGGGCCAAGTGGTGAATGATGTCATCACGAACCCCACGGTGACCATCACGGGAAAGGGGTTCGGTCAGGCGGCGACTTTCTAGTCAACAGTCCCGTATCTTTGAAGGTCGGCTAGGCGAAGAACTAGAAGAACAATTCTCGGCTTTTCGACCCGTGATGGCGAAAGCACTTGAGGTTCACGGTGTCGACTGCGCGCCGTCTGGTCATTCCTTGGCCGAACTATTGATCATTCGGAGAATATGTGCGACCCTTCCAGAAGGCGATGATGCTTTCGAATGGCGGTACGGCGGTACACATCCCGGTAAGCACGGTCGCTGTCGCTACTTCTTCTTATTGCCAGAACGTGTTCTGTTTCGATCTACCGGAGGGACGATCATGAACAACAGCATCGCAAGCATGAGAAGCAGCTCGACCAGGCGCCGGCACTTTGCTGGTGCGGGTGCAAAGGTCATTGCGATCGTCGCGATAGGCACCCTGGCTGGTATGGCTGCATTTGCGGCCCCGGCTGGAGCCGCAGGATCGCTTCATCTGAAGCCACATACACTGAAGTTCGAGGTCGTGAGCGTCCCGGGTGGGCCGTGTCCAGGTTCAGGGTGCGACTACGCCGAGGCCACTGTCGTAAACGGCACCGCGACATCGCAAGACCTCAAAGGCGGCACCACTGCGAGCGGTGCCTTCTGGATAACTTGGGGCGGAACGTGCAACGTTGCGGACGCTTATGTGATCCCGGCCCATAAAAAGTGCACAGTGCAGTTTGGCTTCGATCCCACCGCCGCGAATACGTCCTACACCAGTACGGGGACGCTCGATTTTGCAAACGGGGTACAGCTTTCGTTGGGGCTGAAAGGACGCAGCGCCTGACTAAGGCTAAAACCAGACGTTCGGCCTCGTGCCGTACCTGGTCTATGACGATGCCGTGACGATCGCCGATTGGTATTGCATGAGATCGTCAGATTTCGTTCAGGGTCGAGACTCCCTGCGCGAGCTCCTAGAAGTGGCAGCACATTGGAGACCGTGTCGGACTTAGAACGTGCTCAGGCGTAGGTCCGCACGAGGGAGAGGACGCTTCCGGCGTCCGGACCTTCGCCACGAAGTGATGTCGCTGCTGCTTCGACCCGCCGTGCGGCCACACTGCAAAGTTCAGACGCCGGTCCACTTATGGTTGTCAGAGCTTTCTCTTGAGGTACGAAGTCCCATTGCTCGCCGCTAGGTGACTCCAAACGAAACGCCACAGGTCCGGTCATTTGGCGGCCTACTGATGCAAATGCGTAGGGGAGCGTGCGCCAAGCCAACCGCGCTACAAACTGCAAGCGATCGGTGGCAGCCAAAGTGCGTCCAACCGCACTGGCGACGTCGCCGGAGTGTATCCAGGTTTCGGCAATGCGGGTGGTCGCCAGAGTGCGAGCCGACAACTCACCGGCCACCCAGGTGACACGACTCGAAAGATCCATGGTGTCGAAGATCCCTATCAATCGCGCCGCCCCAGATGACCAGCGTTCTCGTAGCTCGGCCGTCGGTGATCCGCGCTCGTATTCGACGAGGCGTGCGGCGGCATCATCGATGGAGCCGTTTAACCCCAGGAGCCCGCTCGGCAGCCCCGACGCATAATCCGACAAGTGGCCGGTCGCGCTCGCAATAGCCATCTCGTCTGTCTGTGCGAGGTGCAGCACAACATCGGACACATCCCAACCCTCGCAACGGGTGGGCAAGCCCCAGTCAGGCTCAGAAAGACTTTCCAGCAGATTCGAAAGCTCGGCCTGCTGTTGTTGGAGTGCGATGACGACTGGGTCCACCTACCAGAGGGTACTTCTGACCGGATCGAACAACCGCGGCCAGGGTTACGCCCGTTGCGAGGGGCTGGCAGGCTTCTGAGGCCGACGGTCAACAACGTCCAGTCCACGGTGTTCGCGATTTGTGGCAAAGAGAAGCGTTACCGCATCGAGACGGGGATCTCGGTGGACTCAACAGGAGGTCAGGTACAAGCGGTCGGTACCTGCCCGAGGTCAACGGTGGCATTGGGCGGCGGAGTCAACGGCGCCAACGACCTTGGACTGATCATCAACTCAAGTGCGCCACTCCTCGGGAGTCGCGCGGGCTGGAGCGTCTACTACAACAACACGTCCGGCTTCGAGGATACGGTTACCGCCTACGCCACTTGCGCTGCGTAGATGCGTATCTCTGTGACAGTGCGAAAGTAGCCTCAAAGTACCTCTGTTCATCGTGTTGGACTCTGAGTTTGGAGGGGTCCTGTGCGATCGGCCGGAGTCCTGTCTGATCATCAGTCGCCCGCACCGACAAACTCGAGCCGTACATAGGGGCCGATAGCATCCGGCCATGAACGATCGTGCTGCTCACTCAATCGCTGCCATGCGGCGAGCTCAGGACGAGCTCGCTGTCTTGGTGGCCACGCTGACACCCGAGCAGCTCGCGACGCCGTCGGCGAGCGCCGAGTGGAGCGTGGCTGACGTGCTCAGCCATTTGGGCAGCGCAGCTGAGAACAACCTGCGGACCCTGATCGACGGCGCCGCTGATATGGCGGCGAACCAGCCTGTGTGGGACCGCTGGAATGCCATGACGCCTCAGGACCAGGCAAACAACTGCGTCATCTTCGGCGATCAGCTCGTCCAAGCCTTTGAGTCCCTGGACGAGGAAGCTCGCCTGCACCGGACCATTGATCTCGGCTTCCTGCCTATGCCCGTGGACATCGCGTTCTTCGCTGACATGCGCCTGAGTGAGATGGCGCTGCACCGCTGGGACGTCGAAGTGCCCTTCGATGACTCGGCGAAGGTCTCCGACTACCTCGTGCCCGTCGTGCTCGACCGCCTGCCGCTGTTCGCCGGGTTCTTTGCCAAGCCGATCGGCACCGCGCGGCGCATCGGCATCAGTGTCGAGGACCCCGATCGCGAATACGTGCTCGAACTCACGACCGAGGGAGGCCTCCTCACCGAGGGCGCCTCCGGCAACGTCGACGCCAACGCGTCGTTGCCGGCTGAGGCCTTCGTACGTCTCACGGCTGGGCGTCTTGACCCGAAGCACACACCGCCCGGCGTCGAGGTTACGAGCGCGGTGAGTCTCGACGATCTCCGCACGGTCTTTCCCGGCTATTGACCGGGGGGACGGCGTCCCGTTCCGGACGAACGGCGCCCGAGCCCTTCAAACGTCTGAACCGAGTTGAATCGCGCCGTCCGAATCCCCGGAACCGTCACACCCCACCACTACCCTCGTCCGCATGCTCGCAGCATTGATCTTGGGTCTTGTGTTCGGAGCACTGGGCGGGGCCGCCTTCGGCTACCTCGTGGCCGCCGGCCGGACTTCGAGGAGCGCGGCGGTTGAACGGGAACGGGCCGCTGCAAGCGCCAAGGAGGAGGCGGAGGCCAGGGAGAAGATCGTCGCCGACCTGGTACGCGCTGAGGCGCTCTTGGACCAGGAGCGCGCGTCGAACCGAATCCGTGAAGAAGTGGCTCACGAGACCCGCCGTCAGGCGGCCGGTCAGTTCGCCGAGCTTTCCGCGGCAGCGCTGCAGCAAAACACCGAGCAGTTCCTTGCTCTCGCAGATCGACGGATGCGCGAGGCTCAGCAGGCGGCGGTCGCAGACATGGACCAGCGCCGAGTCGGTATAGAGCAACTTTTCGCACCGCTCCGCGAGCAATTAGGGCGTTACGAAGAGGGCATCCGGAGTCTCGAAAAGGAGCGCCAGAGCGCGTACGCCGGGCTTTCGGCCCAGGTCGCCCAACTCAACTCGACGCAGGACAGGCTTCAGCAGGAGACCCGCAACCTCGTCACGGCCCTCCGTTCTCCCACGACCCGGGGAAGGTGGGGAGAGCTCCAGTTGCGTCGGGTGGTGGAGATGGCGGGAATGCTCGAGCACTGCGACTTCGAGGAGCAGGTGACGACCCAGGTAGAGGAGGGACGACTCAGACCCGATCTGGTCGTCCGGCTGCCCGGACGAAAGCAGATCGTTGTGGACGCCAAAGTCCCGTTACAGGCATTCCTCGACGCGAACGACGCGATCGACGAGGAGGGTCGTCGTGCTCATCTCGCGAACCATGCGAGACAGCTGAGGGCACACGTGGACGCGCTCGGGAAAAAGGCGTACTGGCAGCAATTCGAGTCCTCCCCCGAGTTCGTGGTTGCATTCGTTCCGGGGGATCAACTGCTCGGAACCGCGCTCGAACACGACCCTTCCCTGCTCGAGCACGCTCTTGTGAGCCGAGTGCTGCTCGCCACCCCGACGAGCTTGATCGCAGTGCTGCGCACCGTCGCGCACTCATGGCAACAGGAGAACCTCGCCGACAACGCGAGAGAGGTCCAATCCATGGCCCGAGATCTCTACAAGCGAATGGCGACGTTCGGCGAGCACCTTGGCCGCGTTGGCAAAGGTCTTTCGGGTGCTGTCGACTCCTACAACCGTGCGGTTGGTTCGCTCGAGCGAAGCGTGATGCCGCAGGCCCGCCGCTTCCACGAGCTCGGAGTCGTTTCCGACGCCGAGAAGACGATGCCCGAACTCGAACCAGTCGACTGCGCGACGCGGGTTCCTATCGTTCAAGAGCTCGATGAAGAAAGCGCGGACGTCCTTCAGTTACTCGCCCCGGATTCGGACGATCTCCCAGAGGCAGGACACGCCTGAAGCTCTCGGTCGCGAGCATGCACTGGTCGCCGCCACGCCGTCATGGGCCCGTTTGATCGAAGCCTTCTGCGATACGGGTTGTCTCCATTTTGAGCGAAGCGAGACGTTCACCGACGATCGTGGATTCGGTCGCCGGGTTGGTGCCGAGCATGACGAGGACACACTGCTCGACTGTGAGACCTGTCGATCTTTCGAGAGTGGCGGCGTAGCCGGCGACTTGGAGCTCGTAAGCGAGAAGCCTTCCCTCGTCGCCCGAAGAGGCTGACAGTCGGTCGGTTTTGAAGTCGACCACCACCAGTGATCCGTCGGCAGTCTCGTAGACGAGGTCGACGTAGCCTTCGACCACGGTTCCGCCGTCGGTCGGAGCTGCGATGAAGAGCTCTCGCCAATGACGCGCTCGGGCGGCGTTGCGCATCGTCTCGGTCGAGAGCGCGGCTTGCACGGCAGAAATCACGTCGTCCGCGAGTTCGGGCACGCGGTGTGAGACGGCTTTCCTCCGGGAGATCTCGTGAATGTCCGCTCGACGCAACGTCTTGTCCAGTTCATTCAGGTGCTCTGAAAGGTCGAGAGAGGAGAGGACAGCATGCACGGCTCTGCCGAAGCGGAGTGCGGTGTCACCCGATGCGCTCCCAGCAGCCGGGGTCGTTCCACCGAAGGGTGCCACGTCACGTTCGCGCGACCCGCCTCCAACTTGGGACAATTCGGACTCCGCTAGTGCAGTGACGCTCACGACGGGTTGTCTCCGAAGCGCCTCGAGCTTGTCTCGCCGATTCCGGAGCCACTCCTCGCGGCGAACCGCCCATTCCGTTCCCGGCTGGTTGCCTGGTTCCTTTGCCCGGCCGACAGAAGGCTCGGCAAAGTGCTCCAGCAGGAATTCGAGGTGGCGTTCGGTTACGGCCTCTGCAACATTCTGCGCGCGCGTCGCAAATACGAAGGATTGCGCGGACGGGCGTCGCCAAAGGCCCGGATGGCGCTGGCAGAAGTCCCAGACCAACGCCCCCGGGCTGTTCTTGGCTTGCTCTCGTTCTGCTTGCTCCTTGTGGTGGATCGCCAACACGAGATGGTCGCGTGCGCGGGTCATCGCCACGTACAAGAGTCGGTGTTTCTCGAGAACGTCCAGCCGGCGATCCCTGTCCCGAGCCGCCGCGTAACCCGAGGTCGACAACGTCGCGCCGCACTTCACGTGCACGTGGCCGTCATCGGCAAAGAGAAGCGGAGGATCTTGATAGGTGCTCGCGTCGTCCTGACCCAGCCCGGCGACGATGACTATCGGGAATTCGAGCCCTTTGGCTCCGTGGATCGTCATGACCCTGACGCAGTCGTCGTCGTCCTCTGGGGGTCCGACACCAGCACTGTCGTTCGACTCCGCGCGCAAGTCGGCCCATGCGATGAAGTCGCGCAAGGTCCCGCCGTTCGTATCGTCGAAGAGACGAGCTTGGTCGATGACCCAGTTCAACCGGTGCCACCAGTCGCGAGGGCGCGGGTGCGCGAATGCGATTTCGTAGCCGAAAGACAGCTCGATGGCGCGTTGCACGATCTCGGAGGGTGACGACCACATGCGCTCTTCCCGGAGTCGACAGAGAATCGACATACCCACGGCGACAGGATGATCTTCCAATCCTCGAGGAGAAGGATCGCGGTAATCCCAGGAGCCCCCTCCTTTCCGCCACGTGATCAGATCATCGTCGCCACAGGCAAGACCGGGCGTGCGAAGAGCTCCCACCACCGCGACCGCGTCGTCCGGATCCTCCGCGGCTCGCAACAGGGAGATGACGTCGAGGACGTCCTGTGATCCCCATAACATCCCGGTTCCCTCGAGTCGGTAGGGGATGCAATGAAAGTCGAAGGCGTCTTCAATCGTCGGTAGCGCCGTGCGGGTGGGGATGACAACGGCGACGTCACGCCACTTGGCGCTGCGCACGCGCCCATGGTCTTCGACCCGCCAGTTCTCGCTCCGCATCCGCAACGCCATCTCCGCGATGTCGCCCGCCGCGCGCCGCCGCACGTCTGTAGCTGAATTCGGAGGAGTAAGTGGTCCCCCTAGCACCACGACGGGTAGAGGGCCCGCCGCCATCAGGTGCTCGCGTTCCTCGGAAATCTCGAAGCCGGTGAATGCGAGCTGTTCCGATGATCTTTCGGCTTCGTCGTTTG
>Ga0187783_10000151_pt1 | contig 52066 bp, 45 predicted proteins | sample 1015_SJ02_MP02_2_FD_132471 | JGI IMG/M metagenome (GOLD analysis project Ga0187783, IMG submission 132471) | Tropical peat soil microbial communities from peatlands in Department of Meta, Colombia - 1015_SJ02_MP02_20_MG | ecosystem: Environmental > Terrestrial > Soil > Wetlands > Peat | place... | reverse complement strand
TCCCGAAGTCATCGATCTTGCGAAGCAAACAAAATCTCGTTCGCCGGCGTGCTTCATCTTTGTCGGAGGTCACAGCGCTTCGTTCACGGCGCGCGAGATCCTGGAACACGCGCAGGGGGCGATCAGTTGCATCGTGCGGGGGGAAGGAGAAGACGTCACCCCGCGCCTGCTTGAAGCCGCGCCGGACCTGGCAAAACTCAGCAATCTGCCCGGAATCACCACGTTGGAAGGCGAAGGGCCCGCGGCACGGCTGGTCGAACGCCTCGACGCCGTTCATCCGGCGCGCGACTTGATTGCGCGGCGAAAAAAATACTTCATCGGAGTTCTCGATCCTTGCGCCTCGATTGAGTTTACACGTGGTTGTCCGTGGGATTGCACCTTCTGTAGCGCGTGGACTTTCTATGGCCGCAGTTACCGACGGCTGAGCCCGGAGCTTGCGGCAGAGGACTTGGCCAGCATTGCTGAGCCGGGCGTCTTCATCGTGGACGACGTCGCTTTCATTCAGCCGGAGCACGGGTTGGCGCTGGCTCACGAAGTCGAGCGCCGCAACATTCACAAGCAGTATTACTTGGAAACGCGCGGCGACGTGCTTTTGCGCAACAAGGAAGTCTTTCGTCGATGGAAACGCCTGGGGCTGAAATACATGTTCCTGGGTATCGAGGCGATCGATAACGAGGGTCTCAAGGCGCATCGCAAGCGCATCACGATCGAGAAGAACTTCGAGGCGCTCGCCTGCGCTCGCTCGCTTGGCATCCACGCCGCCGTGAACATCATCGCCGACCCAAGCTGGGACGAGAGGCATTTCCAGGCGGTGCGCGAATGGGCCCAGAGTGTGCCCGAGATCGTCCACCTTACGGTTAACACCCCCTACCCAGGCACCGAGACGTGGATGACCGAATCGCGCAACTTTACAACCAGGGACTATCGTTTGTTCGACGTGCAGCACGCAGTCTTGCCCACCAAGCTTCCTCTCGCGCAGTTTTACAAGGAACTGGTAGGCACTCAGCAGGTCCTCAACCAGAAACACCTCGGGTTTGCCGTATTTAAAGACACCTTTTTCCTGGCGGCGGGCCTCCTGGCGCGCGGCCAGACGAATTTCGTCAAGATGCTCTGGAAGTTTTCCAGCGTTTATAATGCGAACCGGCAGATCGGCGATCACCAGAGAGAGGTCAAATACCCCATCCGTTTGCCGGCCGAGCAGGCTGCCAAACACGTTGACCAGAAACTCCTCTTCATTCACACACCGGCCCCGGCTCTCTCATCGGCCCACTCCTCGGCCAAATCGGCCGGGTCTTGAGCTTTGAGCCTACCGCGCCGACCGCAACGGTCGTTCAGAATACAACTAGCGCCAGACGGCGTCATCGGTACCGGAGAGCGCGCGATCCAGATAGGTAGCCGCGCTGATCAGCGCGAGATGCGTAAAGGCCTGTGGGAAGTTACCCAGGTGCCGACCGTCGGAGCCAAGTTGTTCCGAATAGAGCCCTAGATGGTTGGCATAACCGAGGAGCTTTTCAAACAGCAGCTGAGCTTTCTGCAACTCACCGGCGCGGGCAAGGCATTCGATGTACCAAAATGAGCATGCCGTGAAGCTTCCTTCACCACCCGCGATTCCGTCGACGTTGGTGCGTTCCGCTTCGTACCGGTGAACCAATGTGTCTTCCACCAACCGGTCTTCCACCGCTTTCATCGTCGAACGCCACATGGGGTCGACAGGGCTAATGAATCGCATAAGAGGCATCAGGAGCACCGATGCATCCATGTCTCTGGTCCCCTTCGACTGCACAAAGGACTGCAGTTCATCATTCCAAAAGTTTCTAAAGATGTCTTCGCGAATGGCATCGCGAGTAGCGAGCCAGGCATCCAGCGGGCCTGAAAGCGAACGCTTTTGTGCGAGGCGCAGTGCCCGGTCGAAAGCCACCCAGCACATGAAACGGGAGTGCAGAAATTCTCGCGGGCCGCCACGAACCTCCCATATTCCCTCGTCCGGGCGCTGCCAGTTCTTCGCCAGCCAGGCCAAGACGCGCTGGACATCTTGCCAGCCAGCAACCGAAATCGAGTCGCCATACTTGTTGGCCAAATAGATGGAGTCCATCATTTCGCCGTAAATATCGAGTTGCAACTGTTGGTAAGCCGCGTTCCCGATGCGTACCGGCCGCGAATCCTCGTAGCCCCGCAGATGGTCGAGCGATAACTCATCGAGCTTTTGTCTACCGTCGATGCCGTACATCACTTGCAACGGCCCTCGCTCCGCGTCGTCGCTGAGCCGCCCTTTCAGCCACTCGATGAATGCCTCTGCTTCCTCGACGAAGCCGAGCCGGATCAGTGCATAGAGCGTAAAAGCGGCATCGCGCAACCAGGTGAAGCGATAATCCCAGTTGCGCACCCCGCCAATCGCTTCCGGCAATGAAAAGGTAGGAGCCGCGATCAGAGAGCCGTGCTCGCGGCTCGTGAGCAGCTTCAACATCAGCGCGGAACGGTTGACGATCTCCCGCCAGCGTCCCCGGTACCTCGATTTCGCAATCCATTTTCTCCAGAAGTCCGAGGTTTCGTGGAACCGCGCCTGGATCCGTTCCATGTTGGGCCGCGCGAGTTGAGGCTGAACTCCGCCCAGCACGAAAGTCATGGTTTCTCCCGAACGCAGGCTAAAGCGGGCGGTCGCATCCTGGGATTCTTGCTCGAGCGGCATCGTGGAGTAGAGTGCCATCGGCGCGCCGCCGTCTTTGGGCGTGAAAATTGCCCGTCCACCATCGATTTGTATGGAATGCGCGGAGGTCGCGTACTTGAATCGAGGCTGACACCGCATCCTGAAATTCACCGCGCCCCTGACGACGCTCACCGTGCGAATGATCTCGTTGGAATCTTCGCCCTTCGTTTCAATGGGCATGTAGTCGGTCAGCTCGGCGACGCCTTCCTCGGCGAGGAATCGTGTGAGCAGAATATTGGTTTCTGGCAGATAAAGCTGGCGAACACGTCTGTGATCGAACTCCGGCTGGATCTGAAAGCTGCCGCCCCGTTTGTCGTCGAGCAGGGCAGCGAACACCGTGGGTGAATCGAAATCGGGATAGCTGAGAAAATCAATCGAGCCGTCCATGCCCACAAGCGCAATCGAGCGCATGTTTCCGATCACGCCGTAGTTTTCAATCGGTTGGAAGGTCATGCCAACGACTCCTCGGAGTCTTCCGGCGTATTCTTGGTCAGGCGGAATCTGCGGAGGGCTCGGTACGCTCGGTAGTGCGGGTGTATTCTTCGGGAGTTCAATGGGGGGAAAAGTCTCTTGATGTTCATGAAACTGGAAATGCTCCCGTCACAATTACGCGGCTGCCAGACACCAACAATGATGGCGATCGGACCGGACAACCAGAAAGGGCATGAAGTCAGGCGCTGGCACGAGTGCCGCAGCCGCTAAAAGGGTGCTTGTGTCGAAGCTAGTCCCGCGTGGCTCTACCCCCCAGCCGCATCTTTCTTTAGTGGCATGGGCTTCGTATCCAGGCCCTCTGTATCTGCGTCATCGCCATGCCAATCGATACGGGCGGCGTCGGAACGGTCGAGCAAGGCTGGTCCACCCCCCCGTGAAAAGTAGTTCCACACCCAATCCACGAACGTGTGGACTTTAACCCTCAAACCGTTCAGCAGAGCCATGTGGACGCCGAGCCACATGCTGTAGGCAGCCACGCCCTCAAGCTCGTGGCGATGCTCGCCGACCTCGGCTATCGCGGCATTCTTTCCAATCATCGCCATGATCCCTTTATCATGGTAGTGAAACGGAGTACGTGCTGTGCCTTCAATGTCGGCCAAAATATTCTTGGCTGCCCACCTTCCGCTTTGCTGTGCTACCGAACCAAGCTGTGGCAGAGCGTTTCCGTCCTTTCCCGCGATATTGGCGAAGTCGCCGACTGCATAGACGCCCGGGAAGTCCTTCACGCTAAGATCCGGCTGAACCTCAATTCGCCCGCCGTGTCCTTGCGGCAAGCCCGAGTTGTTGGCGACTGTCGCGGCCTTGAGGCCCGCTCCCCAGATCACGCAACGGCTTTTGATGGTGCTGCCGTCGGACAGTACGACGTGGCCTGGATGCACTTCCTTCACGGCAGTGTTGAGTTTGAGAATTACACCGCGGCGCTCGAGAACCTTACGTGCGTAATCATGGGCCTTCGCGGTGAAGGGCGCGAGGAGCGTGGGGCCATGCTCAACTAGGTAGACGTGGGTGGCTTTAGCGAGACGTCCAGCCTGTGCCGACACGGTCGAATGAATCGCGTCGGCCAAGGCGCCGGCCACCTCAGTGCCCGTGGCTCCACCGCCGACGATCACGATGTTCAACGCGCCTTGCTCGATGAGCTCGGGCTGACGATCAGCGTCTACAAGCAGTGCCAGGAACCGCGAGCGCAGACGCTCGGCATCGACCAAGGAATAGAGCGGAAAGCTGTTTGTCTCAGCCCCAGGAATACTTAGAAAGTTTGCCTGGGACCCCGCAGCAAGCACCAAAAAATCGCCTTGATAAACCGGGCCTTCCTTGGTCCTTACGCTGCGAGCCTTAGGGTCGACGGCGCTAACCTCTGCCACCTTGAGCTCGAAGTTGGGGGACTTGAGGAGAATCCTCGCCAGCGAGAAGCCAACGTCCTCGGTAGCCAGTTGCGCCGTAGCAACTTGATAGAAAAGCGGGTGAAACTGATGGTAATTATGTTGGTCCACCAGCGTAATATGCACTTTGCTACTGCGCGCCAGATGATGCGCGCATCCAATCCCGGCGAATCCGCCGCCGACGATCACGACATGTTTTGTTTGTGCGGACCCCATGGGAACCTCAGAACAAGAGTTTTCAATCGGGCACGGGCTTGGAGGCCTTGAGCGGATGCTGCAAACGCCTCCTTGTATCCATTCTGGCCATTTCGTGGGCCTCTGCGTAATCCTCTAGTCAAGTCTCCTGCTGTTTTCGAGCCCAGCAACTCGTAGACCACGAGGGTACTCCAGCATACGACGAGACTCAACAGTACATCGCCCGATGTACCTTTCAAGCAGGCAGGAACGGGGTGCCGGCTCGCCCCGACCAATCCTCGATTCGGACCAAGCCACTGTCCTACTGGCACTCCATGCGTCGCAGCGAAGTGAGTAAGGGAATGACTCTACTGGATGACGGCGACGGTCACTTCGCCAGTCGCGTCATTTACAGAAATTGCGCCACATTCAGTAGGGTTCCCATTCGCATCAAACCTGCAGCCGTAGGCGCCTGCTTTCTTCATAGCGCACTGGCCGGCGTTGAGGCTCACGATGTAGTATCCCGAGCCGACCGGCTTGCCCCCTTTGTTGCCAGCGGCGTAAACGGCTTCGAGTATCCCGGCCCTTTCGGGGTTTCCGTTTGCGCACGTGAAATCATCCTCGCCGTAGGCGTAGACGATTCCACGCTGGGCGTCGTAAAGAAATTCAGTTGTTTCGGCCGTGCCGTCATCATGCACGTCAATCTCTTCGGTCCAATATGACGAAGGAGCGGGCGCTTTTGCGGAAGCCTTGCCTTTGCCAATGGTGGTCTTCTGAGACTTATTCTTCGCGGCGGCGGGCGGAGCAGGAGAGTTTGCCTTGGCCTGGAGAGCCGAGCCTGTTTTTACGGTAGGCGCACCTTGCTGTCCGGCTTGCGGCTGAGCGGCGGTCCGCATCGCTGTGAGGCTAAACGAGATTGCAAGCGCGACTACGATTGTATTTCCCATCCGATTCTCCTTAAGTCCTCATCGAACAGCCAATGCCTCAGCGAACCTGGGGTGTCTCGCTCGGGCTGAGAGCGGCGAATTGTTGTCGATGAGATGATCCTGTTACCCGTCACGCCTTTCGACAACTGTCAAAATTGCTAGTCTACCCAGTGGTGGGCGCTCTGCGGCGGTCTCGCCTTGAGCCAATCCTTTTGTATCCGCGCGGCCTCACAGGTAGAATACCCCGCGATTGGGGACGTTCTTGAAATCGTTTGTTTTGTTCTGTGCCGGCCGGAATTCTTCGCACAGGCAGAGCACTGTTAAACTCCCGTACGGGACCACTCGCGCGGGGTCCCTCATCTTGCTGGCGATGGTCTTTTCGTCTCTGTCCGCCTCTGCTCAATCGAGTTCCGTTCCCAAACCGCCGACTGGTGCTAGCAAGGCCTCTACGGTTGCGATCCCCGACATCGCTTACACAAAGTTCATCTTGGCGAACGGCCTCACGGTCCTCGTTCATGAGGACCACAAAGTCCCTGTCGTCGCTGTTAATACCTGGTATCACGTCGGCTCCAAGGATGAAAAGCCCGGCAAAACCGGCTTTGCCCATCTGTTTGAACACCTCATGTTTAGCGGCAGCGAGAATTTCGACTTCACTTATCTCAACGCCATGGAGCGCATCGGTGCCACCAACTTGAACGGCACCACCAACAACGACCGCACCAATTATTTCGAAAACGTTCCCACCTCTATGCTCGACTATGTTCTGTTCGCCGAAAGCGACCGCATGGGTCATCTCCTTCCTGTCCTCGATCAGAAAAAACTAGACCTCCAGCGCGGTGTCGTCCAAAACGAAAAGCGACAGGGCGAAAATCAACCCTATGGGGTCACGCGCCAACTTCTAGCGGAAAACACCTATCCGCTGGGTCACCCGTATTCTTGGACCACCATCGGCTCGATGAAAGATCTCGATGACGCTTCACTTACCGACGTTCAGGAATGGTTTAAAACGTACTACGGTCCTAACAACGTCACTCTCGTTCTCGCTGGGGACATCACTCCGGAAGTCGCCCGGCAAAAGGTCGAAAAATATTATGGCGCCATCCCACCGGGCCCGCCCATCGCCCGGCAAGAGGTTTGGATAGCCAGGCGCACCGGCACGCACCGCGGCCAGGTCCAGGATCGCGTCTCGCAACCCCGCACCTATCGGGTCTGGAATGTTCCCCAGGCGGAGTCCCCCGAGGAACCTTTACTCGATCTCGCTGCTTACATTCTCGGTCAAGGCAAGACCTCCCGTCTCTACAAGCGCCTCGTCTATAAGGATCAGATCGCCACAAGCGTCAGTGCCGAAGATTCCAACGACGAAATCGCCGGCCAGTTCTCTTTCATCCTCACCGCAAAACCCGGTGGGGACCTCACCGCGGTCGAAACCGCCGCCGACGAAGAACTCCAAACATTTCTAAAGGGCGGCCCCACGGACGCCGAGCTGCAACTCGCCAAAACACAAATCTTCGGCCGATACGCCCGCCTGCTGGAGCGCATTGGCGGCTTCGGCGGCAAGAGTGACATTCTGGCTCGCTGCCAAACCTTCACCGGAAATCCCGCTTGCTACAAAACCTACCTCCAACGCATCCAGGCCGCCACCCCCGCCTCGGTCAGAAAAGTCGCCGACGACTGGCTGAGCGACGGCGACTACATTCTCGAAGTGCAGCCCTATCCCACCGATCTGGAAACCACCGCTCCCACCGACCGCTCCAAACCGCCAGCGCTCGGCTCCGCCGAGTCCCTCAAGCTTCCCACCCTGCAAAAAGCCGTGCTGCCCAATGGCCTGAAGATTGTCCTCGCGGAGTGGCACTCCGCTCCGGTCGTCAATTTCACCTTGTTCATCAACGGCGGCTACTCCTCTGATTCCACCGATGCGGCTGGCACCTGCAGTTTCGCGCAGCGCATGCTCGAAGAAGGAACTTCCACTCGCGATTCTCTGACCATCAGCCAGGAGCTCGAGTCCCTCAGCGCCAACTTCGATGCCGACGCCAATCTCGATGCTTCCACCGTCACTCTCAATGCGCTCTCAGCCCATCTCGATGAGGCGCTGGAAATCTATGCCGATGTCATTCTGCACCCCACCTTTCCCCCCAAAGAATTCGAGCGCTTGCAGAAAGAGCGTCTCGCAGCCATCCAGCGCGAAAAAGTGACGCCCAACTCCATGGCTCTGCGGATTCTTCCCACACTCCTCTATGGCAAAGGCCATCCGTACGACGAGTCCTTCATCGGCACCGGTACCATCGCCAGCGTCAGCCAGATGACTCGCGACGATCTCGTCAAATTCCACGACACCTGGTACAAGCCCAATAACGCCACGCTCCTCATCGTCGGCGATGCCACTCTCGCCGCGATCAATCCCAAACTCGAAAAACTCTTCGCCTCTTGGAAACCCGGCGACGTTCCGCCCCTCGACATTCCCAATGTTTCCGCTCCTGCCAAGGATGTGGTCTATCTGATGGATCGTCCGGGCTCAGGGCAAAGTGTCATCTTCGCGGCACAACTCGCACCACCCTCGAACAGCCCCGACCGGATTCCGCTGGCGATGGTGAACGACATTTTTGGCGGTAACTTCAGTTCCCGCATTAACATGGACCTTCGCGAGGACAAGCACTGGTCTTACGGTGTCCGCTCGCTCCTGCTCCCCGCTCGCGGGGAACGCCCGTTCGTCAGCGTCTCGCCCGTGCAGACTGACAAAACCAAGGAATCCATGCTCCAACTGTTGGCCCAGTACAAGGATATCGTCAGCAATAGGCCCATCGGCGAAGTCGAGCTTAGAGACGAACAGGCCAATGCCACTCTCGCCCTTCCCGGCAGCTTTGAGACCGTCGAGCAGCTCTCTGGGGCGTACGGCAACATCCTTCAATACAAGTTGCCCGAGGACTACTACGATACCTTCACCGAAAAGGTGCTGGCTGTCACGCTCGCCGAAGTCAACGAGACCGCTAAGAAATACATCCTCCCGGGCCATCTCGTCTGGTTAGTTGTCGGCGATCTGAGCAAAGTGGAGACCGGCATTCGCGAACTCGATATCGGCGAAGTCCACAAAATCGAACCTGACGGCACCCTAGTCCCCTAGGGGGAACCCAACAGAATCAAGACAGCCAAGAAGTTAAGCAAGAGTGCCGCAAGGCCCCGGGAGGACTTGCCCGCCCAAGATTGCTGAAAAGTTGTCGCCCCTGGACGCCGCAACAGCATGTCCATTTGCGACAGACATGGGGGTCTTTAAAGTCATGTCGATGTGGAACTACGAAAGGGTCGCTTGACGCTCGGTGGGCTCAAAGGTGAGCGGAAACGGCCCAAGGGCGTGTTTCGGCGAACCGCTTAACCGGCAGCGCCACGCGCTTGGGGACTTCTCTTACGTGCTTCCTCTTCAAATGTTCCAACGTCGCTGATTTCGTAGATGCTTTCGCATTTACACCGTTTGCAGCGAGCCGCAAACGCGTGGGACACATTCTCAGTGCCGTGCTCGATTTGATTTTTTAGGTACAACACTTTTGCGGAAACCGGGAATGACCTGCCGCACAGTTGGCAAACAACTCCGCTGTAGCTTCTCACCGCAATCGCTCGGACCCTCACCGGAAGGAATCCTGGGGGGGGAGGCACCAGGATAGCACAGGCAGATGGCCTCCGGCACGCTCACCGGGCCGCAAATTCGGCGGCTAACGCAGCTAGGCCTGCCTCCGTCTCGTGTCCATCTGCACTCGCGGCAGCGACGCCAAACGCTTCCCGCTACTTTTCGCGAGCATGCGCACTGCAGCTTTCGGGACAGCAAACTCCGCAACGCGACCGCAAGTCAGACAAACCACAAGCTGGGGAAAAACGCAGACCGGTGGCTTACCATTCTCGTTGGGGTGGATGAAGATTTCGGCTCCGAACTCATCCAGGATCTTGGAACCACACGACGTGCAAAGCATTGCCTGACACCCGGCCACGGACGCCTGCAATCGCGTATTCCGCCTCCATCGACGATCAGTTCCAAGTTCTCCAGTGCCACTAACATTATGGTGCGGGATTCGACAGCGAGCGTTAACGTCTGTTGACATCTTTTCCACAATTGGCGAAACGGACAAGCGAGCGCGTGGCTTGCAGTCGGCCACACTCTGATCGACTCCGGGCCGCAATCGAAGGCGACGTCGCAACGAATCGGCAAAGCCACCGCCATTGTCGATGCCCTGGGGAACCAACTTGTGGCGGTTCAGATTCTCACCGACGGAACGATCAAGTGGTTAGAACGTGGCCCATGTCAACCGAGTGGCCTGACGTCTTCTACTCGAATGGGCTGAGATCATGAAAGCGGCTCGTTCTGGACAAGCTGGGCCGTTCTTCCGGGATTGAAAATGAGCGGACGCTTCAAACGGACGTTCTTCGTCGTCGCGAAAAGGGAACGTTTGGTTAGGCGGCCTGTCTCGAACTGTCTTTCACCAAGCCCAGTCGCACCAAACTCTGGGCTGTAGCGACAATAGCCTCTTCCCTTGCCCGCGGGGCCCAACCCAGAACACGCCTGGCCTTTTCGTTTGTTGCATTTTTTACTTTGCCGAGCTCAGGCAGGATGAGCTTCACTGCGGGATCACGCAACGAGCTGAGGCGCACCAGCCAATTCGGCAGCTGCCTGGTGGGAACTCTTTTGGCGAATGCGCCCATACGGTCCTTCAACACCTTGGCAATTTCCGCCATCGACATGAAGTCACCGGCCACAGCGAGGAACCGCTCGCCCTTGGCACCAGGATGAGTCATCGCGCGGATGTGCAACTCTGCCACGTCGCGCACATCCACAACTCCGAAATAGAGTCGAGGGGTGCCGGGCAGCGCTCCATCCATCAAGCGTTGCACGAGAAGAATGGAAGTAGAATAGTCAGGGCCCAACAAAGGGCCAAATACGCCGACAGGATTCACAACGGAAAGCTCCAGGTTACCGCCTTCTCTGGCCATGAAATCCCAAGCCGCACGCTCGGCCAGCACCTTCGATTTGGCATAGGCGCTCACCTCACTCCCCACCGGATCGGTCCAGTCGGTTTCCGCAAAGGGCTCTTTCCGTTGCGCATGACCATAGCCGATGGCCCCAAACGAAGAAGTGAGCACGACGCGCTTGACGCCCGCAGCGCGTGACGCACTCAGCACGCGCAGTGTGCCCTCGCGCGCAGGCACGATCACCTCGTCCTCGTGCTTAGGAACATTCGGCGGCAAGGGCGACGCCACATGCAGCACATAATCGCAGCCCTCGATGGCTTCCGCCCAACCCGCATCCTTTTCAAGGTCGGCGACGAAGAAGGCCAAACGATCCCCAGGCTCCGCTCCACCTTCTTTCAGCATCCCGTAAACGTCGCTCTCGCGTTTCGGACTTCGGACTGTTGTACGTACCTGGTGGCCCGCAGCAAGTAGCTGGAGAATCGTGTGGCTGCCAATGAATCCCGACCCGCCGGTGACCAAAACGGTGCTCATCCTCTCTCCTTCCTTTTTTGTGCGTGTCGCCTGCTCGATCAATTGGATGCTCGTCGTTCCTACCTCGACTCGATTTAACACTTGCGAGCTTCAGAGGCTCGGAGCCCTCCAATGAAACCCTACAGAATATCGACCAATCCCAGTACAGCCTCAGTAGACGACGCACGCACATAGTCCTTTTCGGCGTTAGCAATCTCGCCGCAGACGGGAATGGGAACTGCCGTCATGTGAACGATACGGTCTGCTTCGCTATTTCAAAACGATAGATTCGGTGGAGTTGGCGCCATCCTGGCCGCAGCCCCCCTCGATCGACAATCTATGAAACCTTAATAATGCTGGTCGTTTCTCCCACGTTTGCCCAAACTCGACCGTGCATGCCGTCATGTCCGATGGCGTTTACTACGGCACTTTGCAGCAGGTTGAACTGGGGTCAGAGATTGCCCCACTGAATGACATGCGGCTCGGGTCTTCTGATTTGAGGCGAAGATTCTTTCAGCACAGCCGGACAGCGTAAAGACCAAGATTCAGGATGTGCGAAAGTTTGTCGAGTCCAGCCTGAAAGACCTTCGCACTCTGTTCAACTCGAAGACGGCGGGAGGGGTCAAGGCCGCGTTATCACGCCACATGCCCGTTATCGGTATGCGGGGCGTCGTAGAGCCTGATGGACGGAAGGTCTATGCAGTTGTATCCGAGCGGGAATTGCTGGGGAATCGTCCGAGTACGCATTGGGAGTGTGCCGAGGGGCCGGTACGTTCCGAAAAGCCTATACCAAATCTGCCCGAAATTGCCGTTCCGTTCGAGGGCGTGTTCAGGCGAGCGGCCTAAGTGGCTCGACCCTTTGTGAGAACGTCCTCCAATATCAGGCCAAGCTCGATACGTCTTTGATCACTCACACTGATCCCTGGAAGGTGAGCACTGCCTTCCTGTTCGACCTGCAGCAATGCATCCTTGACCGCCTTTTGCATAATGCCCAGGTCGCGCAAGAATTCCGCTAGCTCTGCACGACCCGTCAGTGAAATAGGTTTCACGAAACCGCCCCAATCATTGGGGCAGAACATCACGTGATGCTGCTCCTCGCCGTACTTTGCGATTGTCACAAATCCTGTACGCACCATGAGGGTCTCTTTCCTTTCATCGTAGATCCCGAAACGACACACGCACCAGGCCGCAGACGGGCCGCAGAATTTCATTTCTTGCCGAACGCCTTCCACATTGCCCGCCCTATGAGATACGGTGCCCCAAGGTGTCGGTCTTCGGGATGATTTACCAGTTCTTTGTATACGATGTCCACCATTTGCCCTTGCGTCACCGCACTAGGAAGGTCGTAGAGTAATAATCTTCACCGTCCTTCAACCGGAGGAAACTCCCTGACCAAGGCAGTATGTAGTTGGCCAATTCTCTCAGCTGTGGCCTGCTTATCAATGACTCCGCTTTGAAGCCGCTAATTATACTTGCCGCCCTGTCGTCCTCCGACGTGTGTTGATGAGTTGGCAGCTGTGAGAATGCTCTTTGACGATGGGAGCCAAAGGTGCCGAGGGATCAGCCTTAGCACCTTTGGCACATGCCGAGGGGCAGAGTTGAACTGCCTACGCCGGCCTTTTCAGGGCCGCGCTCTACCGGTGAGCTACCTCGGCACTGGAACAACCAAAGATTCTACGGAAAATGCAGCGAGCCGCAAAGCGAAAATGAGACCAGAACAGATTCGACAGGCCCGAGCAATCGCTCCCTTGACCCAGGTCTCGGCTGGAGCACGCACGTCCAGTGAGCGGTTGCGTCAGTGCATGGACTGATCGAACTCGCGCATCCAGTCCTTCTTCTTCAGGACCTCACGGGGCTTAGAGCCGTCGGCGGGACCTACGATTCCGTCTTTCTCCATCAGGTCGATCAGGCGCGCGGCGCGGCCGTAACCGATTCGCAGGCGACGCTGGAGTGTAGAGGTTGATGCGCGCCCCATTTCGCAGCAGACACGCACGGCGTCCTGATACAGCTCGTCGTCGACATCATCGTCGCCGCTTCCATCGTCCGCCGCGCCGCCAGCGGCGTTGCCCCCGTTTTCCTCCTTGGGAGGCCTGAGAAGCTCTTCGTTATAAACCGCTTTGGCTTGCTCGCGCCAAAAGTCGCAAACCGCGAGTACTTCGTTCTCGTGAACGTAGGGACCATGAATGCGATGCAGACGCGAGGATCCAGCGGGCAAAAACAGCATGTCGCCCTTGCCGAGCAGCGATTCCGAACCGTTCGAATCGAGAATCGTGCGCGAATCGACTTTGCTCGCCACGCGGAAGGAGATGCGGGCCGGAAAGTTGGCCTTGATGAGACCGGTAATGATGTCGACCGAAGGGCGTTGCGTGGCGAGAATCAGATGGATGCCGACGGCGCGCGCCATTTGCGCAAGGCGGGTAATCGATTCTTCGACGCCACTGGTGTCAACCATCATGAGATCGGCCAATTCATCGATGACGATAACGAGGTAGGGAAGGGGGCGGTGGCCCTCCTCCTCGGCATTCTCAAAAAGCGAAAGCGACTGGCTCTTCTCGAAGGTGCGGTTGTACTGATCGATATTACGCACGCCGCGCTGCGCCAGCATCTTGAGACGGCGCTCCATTTCGCGCGTGGCGTTGCGGAGAACGTTGGCGGCGACTTTTGGGTCGGTGACGACCGGTGTGAACAGGTGTGGGATATCCGCGTAGAGGCCAAGCTCAAGTCGCTTTGGGTCGACGAGCACCAGTTTCATCTCTTCCGGTGTAGCTTTGTAGAGCATGCCCATCAGCAGAGAATTGATGAAGACACTCTTGCCGGTTCCCGTTGAGCCAGCGATGAGCAAATGCGGCATCTGCGTCAGGTCGGTTGTGCGGATGCGGCCGATCAGGTCCTTGCCGAGCGGGAGGGTGAGCTTTGAGGAAGAGTGCGAGAATTCTGGAGACTCGATCACGTCGCGAAGAGCGATTGTTTCGCGCCGGGGGTTCGGTACTTCGATGCCGACGGTTGATTTGCCGGGAATGCGTTCGATCAGGATCGATTCAGCGCGAAGAGCGAGGCAGAGATCGTCGCCGAGTCCGGTGATGCGGCTGTACTTGATGCCCGCCTCCGGCTTGAACTCGAAGGTAGTCACGACCGGCCCGGGATTAATTTGCGTGACGTGGCCTTCGACTTCGAATTCGCCGCACTTCTGCTCGATGGCGCGAGCACAGTCCTTCAGTTCCGACTCGTCCATTTTTTCGCCGCGCTCGGCGCTGCGCAGCAAGGCCGTAGAAGGAAGGCGGAAACTCGTCTTGCCGTGCGCAATCTTTGGATCGAAGAAGCTTCTTTTCGCCGCGGGGGCCTCATGGAATTCGACTACGACGGGGCTGGGTTCGGTTGAAGCAGGTCGCCCAGACTGGGCCGCTACGCTCTCTTCCTCTCCGGGCGATTCTTTAACGGAAACGCGCTGTTGCGGGACGGGCGGGCGACCCGCGATTTTGATCTCTTCCACTCGCTTCCTCAGGCGCATCGCTTCGCGTGCCTCGTGCCACTGCTTGGCGCGGCCAAGCCAGCGGCCGACAACGCCGTGGCCTGCGATCGATTTTTGGGCCCACTCCGCGGCCGCACGGAATGAGAAGCGAGTGGTGAGGAAAAGAGCGGCAAGCAGGGATACGATCGAGACCAGGTTCGCGCCAAGCGGGTTGAACGCCGCGCGCAAACCCTCCGACAGAGCCTTGCCCAGCAGACCGCCGGCCGGAAGGGCGCCGCGAACTGCGGGCACATGGAGGAGTGTCAGCTCGGCGGACGAGGAAGCAAGCAGCAGCATGCCGCCCACGATTTTTGCCACAGGGGCCTCGACCAATTGGCTGCGGAACCAGCGCATGGCCACCAGGAATGTCCCGATCGGGAAAAGAAAGGCGGCATAACCCGCAAGCTGGAAGCAGAAATCGGCCAGATACGCGCCGAACGGGCCGATCCAGTTTCGCGCCGGTCCCGTCCCCGGCGGCGCAGCGGAGACGTTAAACGAAGCGTCCTGTGGGGAATAGGAGAGCAGGCCGAGCGCCAGCAGGATCGCGACACTCAGGCCGACAAAGCCGATCAGCTCATTGAGGCGTTTGTTCTCAGTCGGTGTAAGGACGCGCACAAGACCTCTTCCTGTGGCCCGAAGATGCCGGACGGGGCCGTCGAGTTGACCAAGCAGGGGAAGGCTCCCAACTGTACTCGAGCTCGCGCGGGCGCCGTCGCGCGAATCCAACCGGGGGAACGCACCGACTATAGCAAACGGGTTGCGGGAGTAAACAGCGAACTTTTGCCAGTTTCCTTTTCCGCCACGCAACCGGAAAAGAGGTCGGAACCGAGGGCTGCGCGGGGCCGGGAGCAGGATCGCTTATGGCTGACCCTGAAGATCGCGAGCCACGCCGATCGTTCCGGCCGACGAGAAGGCTCAGTAGCCGGAGTGATAGAGCAGTGCGACAACGACCGCGAAGAGGAGGCAATAAACGCCGAACCAATACCAGCGGCCTTCCTCCAGCCAGCGGCTCAGCCATTTCAGTGCCAGCAAACCGGCCAAAAAGGCGAACACGGCACCAAGCAGGCTCGGTGTGACGCTGGACATCAGCTCCGCAGCAAGGTGACCGCGCTGCGACTCAAGCAGCCTCCATCCTTCACGCGCGATCGCAGCGGGTGTGAGTATGACGACCAGGGCAAAGCTGAAATCTTCCGCGCGGACTTTGGGCACGCCGGTGAGCAGGCCGGTCGAAATCGTTGCACCGGAGCGGGAGAATCCGCGGAAGGGCAAAGACAATCCCTGCACGGCACCCATCCACATGGCCTGCCCCGCTGTCATTTCCGAGGCGGGAAGCGGTGGCTCAGGCCTACGCTCGGCCAGCCACCCGGAGATAAGAATCAACACTCCTACTGCCGCCAAAGCGCAGGCGATCAAATCCAGGCGGTCGAATAACTGTTCGACCCAGGCATGGGGCTCGTGCCGGAGCAGGATCCGTTCGATCGCTTCGGTGACCACGCCACCGACGACGCCCGTCAGCACGACGGCCAAGGCCAGCGCGACCAAAAAGCTCTTGAAGTGAAGCAGGCTCTGAAAGAACGCCCGGTGCCAGCGGCGCCAAAAATACACAATCACGGCGAACATGGTTCCCGTGTGCAGCATGACGAGAAGCAGCGTGGTCTCGGGCGCGGCGGGATCCATGCCCATCAGTTTTTCTGCGACGATGACATGGGCCGAACTGGAGATCGGAAGCAGTTCGGCCAGGCCCTGCACAATGGCGAGGATGATTACGTCAAGCAGCGACATCCTGGTGCTCCACTAGGTGCTTCGAGGAGACCGAAGCTGAAACTCGGCAAAAACCAAGTTGAAAGCGGCGCGATCAGGCAAGGAGCTTGGCCATCGAGTACGCGTCACGGCCGCCGGGATAGTAGCGCTTCTTGATCCCGCCAGTACGATAGCCGTGCCTGTGCCAGAAGGCAATGGCCGAGGCGTTGTCGATTGCCGTCTCGAGCGCGATTTCGCGGACGCCGCTGGCTGCCAGACGCTGCTCGGCCCGGGTCAGCAGCAAAGATCCCACGCGAAGGCGACGATAGCGTTCGAGGACATCGATGGTGATAACGTAGCCCCAGTCGTCCTGATGAGAGGTAAGAATGAAGCCGATAAGCTTGCGGTCGGTCTCCGCCACGATGCAATCTGAGCCGGGGAAGCGAAGATAGTTGCGGAGCTCGCGTCGCGAATAGGCGATCGACGCCTCATAGCAGGCTTGATCGATGTCGTAGAGCGTGTCGAAATCAGCGGGCGCGTAGGCGCGTAGGGTGATTTTCATAACTGACGGATCGAGAGTAGCTGTGACAGCAAAAATACGGAAGACGAAATTGGCACCTCGAACACCGCTCCGCATACAGAGACGCGCGCGTAGGGAAGGCAAGCCGGAAAAGGGTGGCTGGATTTTTACCTGACGCCTGTGTGACTCGGTGCCTTGCGAATTCTAGACTTCCAGGATGACCGGGAGGATGAGAGGCCGCTTGGCGGTATGTTTATTCAGATATCGTTTCAGATCGATGCGAATCTTTTCTTTGATAACGCTCCAGTCCATTTTCTCTTCGTCGCTCGATAGCTCTACCGTTTTCAGAATCACGTCGCGCGCTTTTGCCAGCGTTTCCTGTCCATCTTCAGCCGGAAGAAACCCTCGGGTTACGATTTCGGGCGAAAGCTCGACCTCGCCGGTGTGCTTGTCGATGACGAGAATGGGCACGACGACGCCATCCTCCGACAAATGTTTGCGGTCACGAATCACGATTTCTTCGACTTCTTCCAGTGAGCCGGAATCGACCATGACACGGCCGGCGGGAACGGATTCGCGCAGGTGGGCCCGGCCATCGGGCGTGAATTCAACGGGATGCCCGGTTTCGAGCAACAGCACCTGGCCGGAAACGGCGCCCACCTGTTCGGCGAGGGCAGCGTGCTGGAATAGTTGGCGATATTCGCCGTGGAGCGGGACAAAGTATTTCGGGCGGACGAGCTGCAACAGAATCTTCATCTCTTCTTGGCTGGCGTGGCCGGAAACGTGAATCGGCGCGTTACGTCCGCTTTCGTAATAAACGAGGACGCGCCTGCGGAAGAGGTGGTCAATCATCCGGAAGATGGCCTTTTCGTTGCCGGGGATGATGCGCGCCGAGAGAATCACGGTATCGTTTTCGCCCAGGCTGAGGAGCCGGTGATTGTCGACGGCAATGCGCGAAAGAGCAGACATCGGCTCGGCTTGCGTTCCGCTCGCCAAAATGACGAGTTTCCGAGGATCGAATGTGCGGAGGTCCTGGGGACGGACAACGCTGCCATCGGGGACGCGCAGCTTGCCTAAGGCATGCGCGATCTCGATGTTGTCCACCATGCTGCGGCCGACGAAACCGACTTTGCGGCCGACCGAGCGGGCAATGTCGATCACCTGCTGAATGCGGTGAATCGAACTGGAAAAGCACGAGACCACGACTTTGGCTGGCGCGGCGCGGAACAGCTCCTCCAGTCGCACGACCACGGCGCGCTCGGAGGGAGTAAAGCCGGGGCGCTCCACGTTGGTGCTGTCGCTGAAAAGCGCCAGGACCCCCTGCTGACCGTAGCGGGCGAAAGCGTGGAGGTCGAATGGCTTTCCGTCGACGGGTGTCGGATCGATTTTGTAATCGCCCGAGTGAATGATTGTGCCAACCGGCGTACGAATCGCCAGGGCCACGCAATCGATCGTGGAGTGCGTGACGTGTAGATATTCGATTTTGAACGGACCAATCTCACTGGTTTCGCCGGGCGCAATCTGGCGCAGTCGCGCGGTATCCAGCAGGCCGTGCTCTTCCAGCCGTCGCCGCACCAGAGCCAGGGTGAACTGCGTGCCGTACACAGGAACGTCGAGATCGGCGAGGATGTAGGGCATCGCGCCGATGTGGTCCTCATGGCCATGGGTGAGTACGATGGCACGGAGCATGTGCTTGTTTTGCTTGAGGTAGGTGATGTCGGGGATAACGATATCGACGCCGAGCAGCTCCTGCTCGGGAAACATCAGGCCGGCGTCAATGACGATCATCTCGTCGCCAGAACGCAAGGCCAGCATGTTCATGCCAAACTCGCCCAGGCCGCCCAGCGGGATGGCCCACAACGAAGGTGTGCTCAAGTGGCTTTCTGTCCGGAACTTCGCAACGTATCGTATCACAGGAGGTTGGACGCTGACCGATTCGGACCCTTGACGGACTTCGCGAGCTGAGCGGGCGGGATAGAACAGCCGGTTGCCTGATTTTCGAAACCCCCAGAAAGCCTGTAAGATGGGCTGCCCATGAAACGCATCGCCATTCTCGGTTCGACAGGCTCAATTGGACGACAGTGCCTGAGTGTGGTTGACTCGTTGCCGGGTGGCTTTGAAGTCGTGGCGCTGGCGGCGGGCTCGAACGCACGCCTCGCCGCCGATCAGGCCCGGCGATACCGCCCGAAAGTTGTATCTGTCGCGACCGAGAGCGCTGCCGCTGAGTTGTGCCAGGCGCTGAAATCGCCCGGTGAAACCAAAGCGGGAGGCGTGCTGCCAGAAATCCTGTTTGGCGCCGAGGGCCTTGCGCGCGTCGCCACTCACCCGGACGCGGACATGGTGCTTTCGGCCGCCGTGGGCGTCGTGGGATTACGCGCGACCTATCAAGCAATCGAGCTGGGCAAAAACATCGCGCTCGCGAACAAAGAAGTCTTGGTTGCCGCCGGCGAGGTGGTGATGAGGGCAGTGGCGCGAAGCGCCGTCTCGCTGCTGCCTGTCGACAGTGAACACAACGCCATTCATCAATGCCTGCGCGCCGGCGCGCCGCGCGAGATCAAGCGCCTCGTGCTCACCGCTTCGGGAGGGCCGTTTCGGAAAACCCCGGTTTCACAGCTGGCCAAGGTGACGCCGAAGCAGGCCCTGGCGCACCCGAACTGGAAGATGGGCAGGCGCATCACCATCGATTCCGCCACGCTGATGAACAAGGGTTTTGAGGTGATCGAAGCACGGTGGCTGTTCGGCATGGAACTGGAGAAGATTCAGGTGGTGATCCATCCGCAGTCGACAATTCACTCCATGGTCGAGTTTGTGGATGGATCGATCTTGGCCCAACTCGGGCCAACGGACATGCGCATGCCGATTCAATACGCGCTAACATACCCGGATCGAGTCGCATCTAACTATGGCGCCCTCGATGGGGGGGCGATGCGTCGGCTGGACTTCGAGGCGGTGCCCCGCGGGAAGTTCCGATGCTTGGAATTGGCCAAGCAGGCTTTGAGCGAAGGCGGACCATTGCCCTGCGCGTTGAACGCGGCCGATGAGGTCGCCGTGGCGGCATTTCTCGAGCGACGGCTGCCGTTTGTGGCCATTCCAACCGTAATCGAGCGTGTGCTCGAACGGATGCCTCGGACAGCGCTCGGTAGCATTGATGACGTGCTCGCGGCGGATGAAGAGGCGCGGCGGCTAGCGCGAAGCGAGCTCAGCCGGGGATTTGGGAAGGCCCGTGTCAGATAAGAGTGCTCGGTAGGCGCGATGTTTGGCGATCAGCGGCGCCCCCGGAACGCGCCATATTAGCCGCGTGGCTTTTCTGCCATAATAAAGCCAGTGTGAAGATCGGGCGGGAATAATCGATGACGGATACGCTTCGAATGATATTGGCTGGTGGCGTGGTCCTCGGCGTATTGGTGCTGCTGCACGAGTGGGGACATTTCATCGTGGCGAAGTGGTGCGGTGTTCGAGTCGATGTTTTTTCCATTGGCTTCGGGCCTCGCATCTGGGGGCTGAAGCGCGGCGATACGGATTACCGCGTTAGCGCGCTGCCGCTGGGCGGCTACGTTCGCATGGCCGGCGACAATCCGGTCGAAGAGCGTACCGGAGCACCCTACGAGTTTCTATCCCGGCCACGCTGGCAACGCTGCTTAATCGCTCTGGCAGGACCCACCATGAACGTGCTGCTCACCTTCGCCATTTTCTGGGGAATTTACTGGTTTGCGGGCAGCCCGGTTGACCCCTACTTGAGCCGCCCAGCCGATGTTGCCGCGATTCCGCAGAACATGGTGGCCTTGCCTTCCAACGTGTTGCCCGGGGACCGAATTCTGGCGATCAATGGGGTCAGCACTCCGAGCTGGGAGCGTGTGTTCACCCAAGTGGACAAAGCCAAGGCTGGTGCGACGGTCACGATCGCGGTGCGGCGCGATGGGTCGCAGAAGACTCTCCAGGCCAAGGTGCCCGAGCACGCCAGTTCCACGGACTCGATCGTGGGCTACCCGAGCATGCCTGCTGTGATCGATGAGGTCGCGATCGGCCTCCCCGCGGAACGGGCCGGGATGAAGGCAGACGATCGGATCGCTCAGATCAACGGGCAGCCGGTCACCAGCTGGATGCAGCTGCTCGATCAGGTACGCAATTCCGAAGGCCGTACGATCCACTTTGTGGTGCGGCGCGGTGCGGTCGACATTCCCTTGGACATCACGCCGGTGCGTTCGATGGACCCCAGCGGTGAGATGACCTGGCAGGTCGGAATCCAGGAAAAGACCCAATACGTGTACGAGCGCCAGGGGTTTGTGCAATCTCTCGAGGATGCCGGATCGGCGACGCTCTCCGGCATCCGGCAGATCGGGCAGGTTCTGGGCGGGCTCTTCGACGGCAAGGTATCGGTGCGGGACTTGCAGACGGTCGTCGGTATCGCGCGGGAAGCCGGGCAGGCGGCGCAGCGGGGTCCGATGAGACTGCTTGAGCTTACTGCCATCATCAGTTTGAACTTGGGGCTATTGAATCTGCTTCCGATACCGATTCTCGACGGAGGGCACATCCTTATGTTGGCGATCGAAGGGACCCTGCGGCGGGAGCTGAGCATCGCCTTCAAGGAGCGGTTGGTTCAGGTCGGGCTGGTCTTCCTGCTGGCGTTTTTTGCCTTCGTCATGTACAACGACATCCTTCGGGTGATCCAGGCGCACCACTAGCCTTCTCTAGAGGCCCTCGTCCTTCTGGTATACTGTCGGTTAGGTCCTCGGCATGTCCTCGACACCCGCACATCGCGTATCGACGGGCGAACGCATCAATGTGGAGGAGGCGGGCCACCTCCAGCGCGAACTCGGCGCTCGTCGCATTCGCTTGACACGCCAGCGCCGTGTGGTTCTCAAGGTGATGGAATCAGCCCCGCGCCACATGGACGCAAACGAGATCCTGGAACTCGCGCAACAAATAGACCCCGAAATCACGCGCGTTACGGTGTATCGCACGCTCGATCTGTTGAAACGTCACGGTCTGATCGACGAACTCGACTTGCTGCATCTCCGCGGCCATCGCCACTACTACGAAAGCCACGGCCCGCGCGATCATATTCATGTCGCGTGCGTTGGCTGCGGTAAGGTGCGCGAAGTCGAAAGCCCGCTTTATGAGGAACTCAAGCAGCAGATTTCGCGCGACTGCGGCATCGAGATCACGGTGGCCCGCACTGAAATCGGCGGGCTTTGCGAGGATTGTCGCGCGAAGGGGTGATCGGGCCCGCCCACTGCAGGTTTCCAAATCCGAAACTAGTCCTCCACGGATCTCGGACGGAGGCTTTTCTGTGCAGCGTCAAAATACTGTTTGGCTGTTTGGATATCGCGGAGGACCTGTTCACGAAGCTCGGCGGGGCTCGAAAACTTTCGTTCATCGCGAAGGCGAGCCCAAAAGCGTAGCTCCAGTGGACCGCTTGTGCGAGTTTCATGGAAGTCGAACAGGTGCGATTCGATGGTCGTATGCGCACCGTCGAAAGTGGGCCGCACGCCGATATTGGTAGCCGCTTGGTAGGCTTTTCCCTGGACCACTGCTTCGGTGGTGTACACGCCGGCCTTCGGCAGCAGCTCCTGTTCGGTCGCTAGATTTAGAGTGGGGACCACGAGTTTGCCACCCCGGCCGGTCCCCGTTTTGATTTCGCCGGTGAGCGCGAAAGGCCGGCCGAGCATGCTGCGCGCCTGGTCCACTCTGCCTTCGCGAAGCGCGTTGCGAATCGCCGTGCTGGAGATAACGGAACCGTCGCTGGTCATCGGCGGAACAATTTCCACTTCGAAGCCGCACTTCCGCCCGAGCTCGTTGAGCAGCCGCGCGTCGCCCGCCTGCCGGTGGCCAAAGCGAAAGTTGGCGCCGATCAGCACGGCCTGCGCGCGCATGGCATCGGCCAGATACTGTCGCACGAATTCTTGAGGGTCGAGGCTTGCCAGGGCCGCATCGAAGCGAGCCACGAGCACCAAGTCGATCCCGAGAGCAGCAATCGCGGCGAGTCGCTGCTCGAGTGTGCCAAGCAGGGCCGGAGCCTCCTGCGGACGCAGCAGGCGGGCGGGATGCGGATAGAAGGTGAGAACGGCGCTGGCCAGACTTTCGCGTCGCGCGCGATCGTGAAGCTTCTTCAGGATCTGCTGGTGGCCCAGATGCACGCCGTCGAAATTGCCGATGGTGACGGCGGTCCGCTTCCTGTGCTCGCCGAAACGAGCGACCCATTCGCTGGCAGAATGAGCGATGGCAACGGGCATTAGACCGCGACCTCAAATTGCAAACCGTCGTAGGCCAGGCGAACGTTGGCGGGCAGACGGGCATTTGTCTGCGCATGCCCTAGGTCATGACAGATGTGCGTAAACCACGCCCGTTTCGGCCTGAGCTCGTCGACAAGCGCCAGAGATTGCTCGACATTGGAATGCGTCGGGTGGGGCACATAGCGGAGGGCGTCCAGAATGAGGTCGTCGAGGTTGCTGAGCAGAGCCTTGGACGACTCCGGCACGCTGCTGAAATCGGTTAGATAGGCGGAGTGACCAAAGCGAAAACCGAGCACGGGTTGCGTTCCATGCATTGCGGGGACCGGGATGATCCTCGTGCCTAACAAATCGAACGGGCCGTCGATCTCACGCAGTTCGACGAGCGGCACGGTGCTGCCCGGCTGTGCTTCATCAAAAATATACGAGAACTGGCGCCGCAGGATCTCCAGCGTATCGCGCGACGCATAGACGGGTACGACCGACTTTTGCTTGAGGTTGAAAGGGCGAATGTCGTCAAGACCCATGATGTGGTCCGCATGTCCGTGGGTGAACAGCACGGCGTCGAGGCGATCGATGTGCGCACGAATGGCCTGGCAGCGGAAGTCGGGAGTCGTGTCGATCACGACATTGCGTCCACCGAAGGACAGCAGCACGGAAGGCCGCATGCGTTGATCGTGCGGGTCGGTCGATTCGCACACCGAGCAATGGCAGGCGAGCGTTGGTACCCCCATCGAGGTGCCGGATCCGAGGACTGTCAGTTGCAGAGCGGGCATGAATCAGAAAGGCGGTGGATTATGCCGATCACATGGTCACTTTTTCTGCGTCGCTTTTTTCGCCATCGCGTCGGCAGCCGCCTTCGACACTTCCATGTATGTCAATTTGAGGCTGCCAAGCACTTCGACGAGCAAATCATCATCCGCTTTGGCGAGGTTCCCGCGCGTCTTTTCTCGCAACTCGTCGAGCATGTCGATCATTTCCCGGGCGCCATCCAAATCGAGGAAGGCCTGGCCAGTCCGCGGATCGGCCATCCCGCCCATCATCGCGGCGGCGTTGCGCGTCAAGAAGTCCACAAGCATCTGAAAACTGCGCGAAGGCGCAATGGTTTCGCCGGGCTCATCGGCGACCGACTGCTTGCCGTCGCTGGGCGCGGCCGCCGGCTTTGCCGAAGCGCCGCCCTTGGCCTGCGAGCCAGCGGGGGCCTTGCGCGCCGCCGCTTCCTCGTCCCGCCGCTCCCGCTCGACGGCTTCCTGACGGAGTTCGCCCTCCTCGGTGAAGAGCCGGCGGTCAACTACCTTAAAGCCTCCTTCGTTTTGTTTGGGATCAGCCACGCCAGAGGTCCTTGCGTTTCGTGAACGGCTTTGTTCCTCGCGGGAGTTAAGATGCGTCGTGCCGCGCTGAAACGTAAGTGTAGCATTCACATAGGCTCACGGCAAGGCAAGGACAGGCGAGAATTGGCTCTCGCCCGGTCCCCATCGCACCGGACCGGGACGAGTCTTCGCTCGTCGCGCGAGCCAGAGCAAGACTATTTGTTCGCTTTATTGGCTGGTTGGCAAGCAAAGTTGCTCGCGTCGTTTGTGTCGCCCGTTCCCTTGTAGCGCGCGACGTGTGGGTAGGGGCAGAGGGGGCGCGTCATCTGAACGCCCTTGGCCGGATTGTTCTCGACAAAGCGGGTGGCGATGATCTGATCGGGAGCCACGCCCGTCAAAACCCAACGATCGAGCGCCATGACGATGTCGTGCGCGGCGTCGGGGGGTGAAAGCGAGAGGCCATTACCGAAGACATTGGCTCCCAGGCCTCCGGCACAGTGCGACATCGCAGGAACCATGAACAGACGATAGAAACCGTCCGTCTTGCCCATCTTCGACTGCACGCTTTCAAAGTAGTCGACGCTTTCCTGCGGCGGAATCCCGGAATCGCCCCAGCCATGATATTGAATGAGCTTCCCCCCGCGATTTTTGAATTCACGAAGGTCGGGATTCATGGAGTTGAGAATTGATGCAAGTTTGTTGTCTGTGAGGGTGACGTCTGAATCGAAATTTACCGAACGCCAGTCCTTCTTAGGATCTTCAAAGACCATGTAGCTGAAAAAGGCGTTGGCGAAAAAGGAGCCGGCGGTGAACTGGCCCGGTCCCGCGCCGAGAATCCAGGCCTGCCAATTGGCCGGATCGGCCTCCGCGCCTGGCGAGAAGCCCGGAGCGATAGCCGCGCCAGTCCGGGAGTTTTTCACCGCTGCGTAGATTTGTCTCGCAGTTTCCACTTGCGGTGCAGTTAGGCAATCGGAAGAATCTGCACCTCGACACTGAATCACCGCAGGATCGAATTGGCAAATGCGGGGATTCTCGATGAGGCCGTCTTTCACGCCGTCCAGGGTGTCGCAGGCGGCCAGGGCAGCGTTCTGAAGAGCGTGCAGCTTGCTGGCGGGGATGTAGCTCCCGGGGTCGCTCGAGACGGCCCGTTCATCCCAGAGTCCCCGGAAGTTAAGGTGAGTCCAGTCGGAGGCGGGTGCGCCGGCGACGATGCCGATGAAATCCGCCGGATAGCGTTGGGCCTCCATCAAGGCTTCGCGGCCGCCGTCCGAACATCCGACGAAATAGGAGTGCGCCGGATCTCTGCCGTAGAAGGCCCGAAGGACCGCTTTCGCTTGCACGGATGTCTCGTGTACCGCCCGGTAGCCGAAATCGATGACTTTTTCCGGGTGGCCGATGGCCCAGGAAACGTCCGTGCCACCGACGTGGCCATCATCGGTACCGGCGGTCGCGTAGCCGCGCATCAGGGGTGAAACCATGGCGAAGAACGGGATCGTTCCGGCAAATCCGCCATTACCGACCTGCTCGAACTTTCCGTTCCAGCCTGAGGCCGGCATCCAGATCTCAATTTTGATTTCCGAATCACTCGTTGGTTTGGCGATGGCCTCGACCTTGCAGTAGGCGGGTAACTGGAACGTCCCGGAGGGGGCGCCGGGTGTGGGGGGCGAAGTATAAGGACCTGCGGGCACGGATATGGCCGAGGCGATGCTCGCGTTGGTTAGCGTGAGATGGGCAAGGTCTTCGCAGGACATTTGGGCGAGCGCGGGGGCGGGAGAAAATGTGGCCGCTACGAGTGCGGCCAGATATGCTGCCAGTTGCATTCGATCGCTCACGAAGTCCTCCGTACCCAGCTGTGAGGCGCGCCAGTATGTGACGATGCCGGAAGCGCCGTCAAGGGCGACGGTCGATCCACAACGACCCGGCCCCGGCTTGTGAGGCGACGTCGAGCGCGGTAGATTGACCCCCTCGGCCTAGGAGGAAAGCCTTTGGCGCGACACCCCAGTAAGATGGCGAAGAAGTCGAAGCAAACCAGGCGAGCGGCCCGGCGTGAGACGAAGATTGCTGTCAGCGCACGCGAGCGCGCCGCCGGTAGATGGTTCGCCCGGCTCGTCGCGCTCCAAGCGCGGCTGCGAGGACCGCACGGATGCCCGTGGGATCGTGAGCAGACGCGCGAATCGCTGCGGAAGTTCTTGATCGAAGAAGCCTACGAAGTGCTTGATGCAATGGCTTCCGGCGACGCCGGGATGTTGGCGTCGGAGCTCGGAGATCTGCTGCTGCAGGTGATTTTCCACGCGCTCCTGGCGGAAGAGACAGGCCAATTCACCATTTCCGATGTGATCGAATCGGTTTATACGAAGATGATCCGGCGGCATCCGCACGTGTTCGGCGACGTGACGGCGACTACGTCGGCTGAGGTTTTGAAGAACTGGGAGGAGATCAAGCGGCAGGAACGGGCGGAGGAAGCACGGGACTCCCTAGTCGCGGGAGTGCCGCGGTCGCTACCGGCCGTCCTCGAGGCGTACCAGCTCACGCGGCGGGCATCCGACGCAGGCTTCGATTGGGAAAACCTGCCGGGTATCCTCGCTAAACTCGACGAGGAAAGACGAGAGCTGGAGGTCGCACGGGCGCAGGATCTAGAAACGAATGTAAACAGAGGCCACGGGAGGCGGCAAGAAGCGAGACACCTCGAAGAAGAGACGGGAGACCTGCTGTTTGTTTGTGTAAATGTGGCCCGCTTCCTTGGTGTGGACCCTGAAATCGCACTGAAGAGGGCGAACGCCAAATTCAGGAAACGATTTCAGTGGATGGAGTCGGCGGCGGCTCAGACTGGGCAGCGGTTTCGCGAGCTTCCGCGAGGAGCGAAAGAAGAGCTGTGGAACCAATCCAAGCGCGAGCGGTAGTGTCCCTTTGCCTGTACGCTTCGCAAGCCGGTATGGTATCCTTAGCCGTTTTTTGACAGGTTCGCGCGTCGGAACTGCGCACACCGATGGCCTTACAGGCAGCGCAGCGTGACGACCATGCGCTGCGATGGGGAAGGTCTCGGCGGTGGCGCGGGCTTCGGACGCAGGCAGGACGTTAGTGAAATGTCGACCCCAGCCGCGACACCCAAGACGGTAGCCTTGCGCCTGGCCCATTCGCCAGACAGTGATGATGCCTTCATGTTTTACGCTCTCGCAACCGGCAAGGTGCGGCTGCCCGGCGTAAAATTCGAGCATATCCTCTCCGACATCGAGTCGCTCAATCACGCCGCGCGCGAGTCCAAATATGAAGTGACCGCGGTCAGCTTCTATGGCTATGCGTTCGTTGCGGACAACTACGTCCTGCTCGATTGCGGAGCAAGTTTTGGCGAGGGTTACGGCCCGATCGTCGTTGCCGCACACCCGATCAAGAAACACGATCTGGCCGGCCGTAAAATCGCCATACCCGGCACGCTCACGTCTGCGTATCTGGCCTTGAAGCTTTTCGAGCCCAACGTCGAAACCGTCACGATGCCCTTCGACAAGATTCTCGGCGCAGTGCAGGCCAAGGAAGTCGAGGCCGGCCTGCTGATTCACGAAGGCCAGCTGCTTTTCTCCGGAATGGGCCTGCGTCGTGTTGTGGATCTCGGACATTGGTGGCAAGAATCTACCGGTTTGCCTCTTCCTTTGGGAGCCAACGCTGTTCTCCGGAGCCTGGGGTCGGAAATGGGACTCCAGGTCGCACGAGTCATTCGCGAAAGCGTCAACTACGCGCTCGAGCATCGTGAGGCCGCCGTCGAATACGCGATGCAGTTTGCGCGCGACATGGACCCAGAGCTTGCCGACAAATTTATCGGCATGTACGTAAACCATTGGACTCTGGACTACGGCGAGAAAGGTCGACGGGCGGTCCGTGAGTTGTTCGCCCGCGGCTCAGCGATTGGTCTGGTCCCGTCGTCCTTCCGACTGGAATTCCTCTCCGAAGCGGCTTGAACCGCCGCTCTTCGTTCCGAAAACGGCACTGGAACATAGCAGAGCCAAGAGCCGCCTCCCCACGCTCGGCCCGCGCCGCCTAGGGGCCGGTGGCACCAATACCGGGCGCTATTGACGCCAAACCGGTTTCCACCGACCATAGGTGTTCGCAGCAGGAGGCGACTGAGGGACGCATGCAACGGATTTTGTCCACCTATAGGTATGTAAATCAGCCGCTCCATCAAGAGTTGCTGGCCTCGATCGCCTCGGTGGGCATCCCGGCCATCGAGATCTTCTGTGACTCGGAGCATTTCGGCTACGCCTCTCCGCAGACGGTGCGCGAATTTGACGCCCGTCTCGATGAATACCGCATCCGGCTGCAATCGCTCCACTCTCCCACCGAACGCAGCGCGGGCGCGGGGCGAAGCAGCGGAGCACCGATCTCCATCTCCGACCCCGAGCGCATCCGTCGCGTCGATGCCATGGACGAAGTCAAGCGCGCCCTGGAGGTCGCCGAAACGATCCCGTTTCGCTATCTGATCCAGCACATGGCCAGCAGTCGCCAGCCCGTCGATCCTCGCACGCTCGACGCAGCGTTTAGTTCGCTTGAACATCTTGTGCTGTTTGCCAAACAGAGAGGCGTGGTGATCGCGATTGAAAACACGCCTGACGAATTCGGCTCCCCCGAGTCTCTCGCACATTTCGTTAAGGAGACCCGACTCAGCGATCTGCGGTTCTGCTTTGACCTGGGACACGCGCACATTGGCGAAGGGGTTGCGGCTGGCTTTGAACACATGCGCGACCGCATCGTCACCTTGCACGTCCACGATAATCACGGCGAAGCGGACGAACATCTGCTGCCCTTCGACGGTACCATCGATTGGGATGCTGCACTGGGCGCACTCACGGGCGCGCCCGAATCTCCCGCGCTTGTTCTCGAGCTTAAGGAACGATCGCCGGGGATCCCCTCACTCGACCAGATTCGTACCGTCTTCGACAAGCTCGAAAAGCACCTGGATGAGAAAGGAGTAAGCGCCGCTCACACGTGACGCCTGCATCGGATGAATCCATGACTGGGGAATCGCAGGCGAACCTGCCCGTCGTTACGATTGAGCGTGTCGGCGACTACTCTGGCCGCGCCGTGACCATTCGCGGATGGCTCTATAACTTGCGCGAGTCGGGAAAACTCCTCTTTCCGATCTTCCGCGACGGCACCGGCGTGATCCAGGGCGTCGTTTCACAGAAAGAATACCCGGAAGCGTTCGCTGCTCTGAGGGACCTTACCCAGGAATCGAGCCTGGTTGTTTCCGGCCCCGTGCGTGAGGAGCCTCGGGCACCCGGCGGATATGAAATTCAGGTGCACGCCGCTCACGTCGTGCAGCGCGTGCCGGATTCCGAACCGTATCCGATTCAGCTCAAGGAACACGGGGTCGATTTTCTTCTCGATCACCGCCATCTCTGGATTCGCACGCCGCGCCAGGCTTCCATTCTGCGCATTCGTGCCGCGGCCATTCACGCCGCTCGGAATTTCATGGACGCGCAGGGCTACACCCTCACCGACGCCCCCGTCTTCACGCCCGCAGCCTGTGAGGGCACCACCACGCTATTCGAGGTCCATTACATCGACGACCAGAGAGCCTACCTTACCCAATCGGGCCAACTCTATGTCGAGGCGACAGCCGCCGCTCTGGGCAAGGTCTACACGTTCGGCCCCACGTTCCGCGCCGAAAAATCGAAGACGCGCCGCCATCTTACCGAATTCTGGATGCTTGAGCCCGAAGCTGCTTACGCTCACTTGGAGGATATGATTCAACTCGCCGAAGAGCTGGTCAGCGCCATCGTGCAGGGAGTGGTTCGCGGTTGCGTGCGTGAGCTTGAAACGCTCGGCCGCGCCGTGGACAAGCTCACGAGAATCGTCCCTCCGTTTCCGCGCATAAGCTATGACGAAGCGGTAAAGATCTTGCAAAAAGCGGGCAATCCCACGAAATGGGGCGATGATTTTGGCGGCGACGAAGAGACGCTCCTTTCGCGCGAGTTCGACAAGCCGGTCATCATTCACCGCTATCCTGCGGCGATGAAGGCGTTTTACATGGCCACCGACTCCGCGCGACCGGATCTGGCTCTCAGCTTTGACATGATTGCGCCGGAAGGCGGCGGCGAGATCATCGGTGGCGGCGAGCGCCAATCGGACTACGACACGCTGCTTCGACGCATTCGCGAGCAACACCTGCCGGAGGAAGCCTTCCAGTGGTATCTCGACCTGCGGCGTTACGGCAGCGTTCCCCACGCCGGATTCGGCTTGGGGCTCGAGCGCACCGTTGCCTGGATTTGCGGAACCGAGCACATCCGCGAAGTCATCCCCTTTCCACGCATGCTCTATCGCGTCTATCCTTAAGCTGTGAAAGATTCGGAAGCAAGGCGTTCAACTCCATCGTTCGGCGCGCCGCCTTCCGGAGTTCTTCATACCGAGGTCACGAGGCTTTGGTTCCGCGGTCTTTTTTCGCCGTTTCGGGGCGTCGACAACCGCTGAAACATGCCCGATAAAATCCGCATCATCGGCGTACCGATGGACCTCGGCGCGAGCCGTCGCGGCGTCGACATGGGGCCTTCGGCTCTTCGCGTCGCGGGCTTGCAGTCGCGCCTCAAGCAGCTCGGCCGCCAAGTCGAGGATGTGGGCAACGTCTCGGTGCCTCAGGCCGAGGAGCAGCCTTATGGCGAAAAGCGTGCGCGCTATCTCGATGAAATCTCGCAGATTTGCAGGAACCTTGCCGCCATGGTTCGCACGGCGCTCGATGAGGGCATGCTCCCGGTCGTGCTGGGCGGCGACCACTCGATCGCGGTGGGGACCGTTGCCGGAGCGGCCTCACACTTTCACCAAGAAGCGAGGGGCATCGGGGTGGTCTGGCTGGACGCGCATGGCGACATGAATACGCCGGATTCGTCGCCCACCGGCAACGTTCACGGCATGCCACTCGCCGCCATCATGGGCAACGGACCGTCGGAGCTGACCGATCTGGCGGGCTTCCAACCGATGGTCGAACCGCGCCACGTGTCGCTCGTCGGCACACGCGAGCTCGATGCCAGGGAGCGTCGCTTCGCGAAGGAATCGGGCGTTCACGTTTTCACCATGCGTGATATTGACGAGCGCGGCATGAGGGAGGTCATGACCGAGGCGCTGCGGTTTGCAAGCGACGACACAGCCGGTATCGCGGTCAGCCTGGACATGGATTTTATCGATCCGTCCGATGCGCCCGGTGTTGGTACCCCTGTGCGCGGAGGCGTCACCTACCGCGAGGCGCATCTTGCACTGGAAATGATCGCCGATAGTCGCGCGATGGTTTGCTTCGAGCTGGTCGAAATCAATCCCGTAATCGACTTGCACAATACGACAGCCGTCCTTGGGGTTGAGCTGATTCTCTCCGCCCTGGGGAAAAAGATTCTGTGAGGCGCGGTCGCGATGGATACCCCGTTTGAGACCAAAGGTGCGGAAGCGATGCTCCGTCTGACCTCTGTCGGGGTCTGCCGAGGTCTCCGGAAAGGAACGCAGGTCCGGTGATGTTTCGAAGATGAGCTTACGAAAGCGTCTTCGCGTGGGGGTGATTTTTGGCGGGCGTTCCGGCGAACACGAGGTTTCCCTCGCCTCGGCCGCGTCGGTCCTTCGCGCGCTCGATCCGGAGAAATACGAGCCTGTGCCCGTAGGCATCACCAAAGAAGGACGGTGGCTGGTGGGTACGGGAGCCCAGAAAATGCTGCCCGAGGTTTTGCGATCCGGGCAACAGGTCCTGCTTCCCCCCGACCCTACTTCGGCTGCGCTGGTCCGGCTGGCGCCTGGGGCCGAACGCGTCGCGGTCGACGTGGTGTTTCCGGTGCTGCACGGCACGTTCGGCGAAGATGGTACGGTGCAAGGCCTGCTCGAGCTGGCGGGCCTGCCGTACGTTGGAGCGGGCGTGCTTGCTTCCTCGGTCGGAATGGACAAGGACGTTCAGAAGCGGCTGTTCGTGGAAGCGGGCCTGCCGATCGTTCCCTTTGTCGCGCTACGGCGCGCGGAGTGGGAGAGGGATCGGGCGAAAGTGATTCGGCGAATCAAGAAAAAGTTCAGATTTCCCGTCTTCGTAAAGCCGGCGACGCTCGGCTCTTCCGTGGGCATGACCCGCGTGAAATCGGCGCGCGAACTTCTGGCCGCGCTGGACCTGGCGGCCGCATACGCGCTAAAGATCCTGGTGGAGCGCTGTGTCACGGCGCGCGAGATCGAAGTCTCCGTGCTGGGCAATGAAGACCCCCAGGCGTCGGTGCCCGGCGAGATTCTGCCGCACCGGGAATTCTACGATTACACGGCGAAATATCTGGAGCAGGGAACCCGTTTGGTGATTCCGGCGGCGCTCAGCAAGAAACAAGTGGCCACGTTTCAAAACTTCGCCGTGCGCGCTTTTCAAGCAATCGACGGAGCGGGCATGGCGCGCTGCGATTTTTTCCTCGAAAAGAAAACCGGCAAAATCTTTGTCAACGAGCTCAACACCATCCCCGGTTTCACATCCATCAGTATGTACCCCAAAATGTGGGAGGCCTCTGGGCTTCCCTATTCCAAACTAATCGATCGGCTGATCGAGCTGGCCTTCGAGCGGCACCGCGAGCGGGCCAGAACGAAGTATTCGATTGAAGTTCCGCACAGCGCGGGAGGCGCGCTCGAAGCCTAGCGCCGCCCTGAGGCCTCAGCGTCTCTGCTTGAGAACAGCGCCTTGATGGCTTCGCTGCTGGGACCGCCGCGCACACGACAGCGGGGCGCAGAGACTGGCTTGACACGGCGCCGCGCAGAGATTAAACTAACCAGTTAGTTGAAGAATAGCAGGCGGCACAGGAGGGCTCCTATGCAGTATCGCCGACTGGGAAAAAGCTCACTGGTGGTTTCCGCGCTGGGCCTCGGTTGTATGGGAATGTCGCAATCCTACGGAACGCCGGACGATCAGGAATCGCTCGCGACCATCCACCACGCCATCGAGCGGGGCATCACCCTGCTGGACACGGCCGACATGTACGGCGGCGGGACGAACGAGGAGCTGCTCTCGCGGGTTCTCGCGACGCGACGAAACCAGATTGTACTGGCCACCAAGTTTGGCAACATGCGGAATCCCGACGGCCGTTTTCTGGGCGTCAATGGGCGTCCCGAGTATGTGCAGCAAGCCTGCGAAGCCAGTTTGAAGCGGCTGAAGATTTCGACGATTGACCTTTTCTACCTCCATCGCGTGGATACCGGGGTGCCGATTGAAGACACGGTCGGCGCGATGGCGCGATTGATCGAGCAAGGAAAGGCCCGCTATCTGGGACTGTCAGAGGCCGGGGTCAAAACGATCCGCCACGCGCATGCCACCTATCCGATCACGGCGCTGCAGAGCGAATACTCGCTGTGCACGCGCGATCCCGAGGGCGAAATTCTCTCGGCCTGCCGCGAGCTGGGCATTGGCTTTGTTCCCTATAGTCCACTCGGACGCGGCATGCTCACGGGCCAGGTGAAGAAAGCGGATTTCGGCCCCAAGGATTTCCGTCGAATATCACCGCGATTCCAGGGCGACAATTTTGAAAAGAATCTCGGACTGGTGGCGCGGGTCGAAGAGCTTGCGGCGGACAAGCATTGCACTCCAGCCCAACTGGCCCTGGCCTGGGTGCTGGCGCAGGGCCCGGACGTCGTTCCGATTCCGGGCACCAAGCGCCGGGATTATCTCGATCAGAACCTCGGGGCTCTGGACGTCACGCTCACGCCCAGTGATCTCGGGCGGCTCGACGAAGCATTTCCGCGCGGCGCGGCGGTGGGCGCGCGGTATCCCGAGGAATACATGAGTCGTCTGGGAGTCTGAAACAATCATGGCACGCGGACGTAGAAGAGTAGAAGACCCGGCGACAGCGCGGCGCATTCTGGCGGCCGCCGAGCAGCATTTTGCCGCGCAGGGTTTGGCCGGGGCCCGCACGGAGGAGATCGCCATGGCGGCGCACGCCAACAAGGCCATGCTCTACTACTATTTCGGCAACAAGCGCCGCCTGCATCGCGCCGTGCTCGAAAACCTGTTGCGTCAGTTGCGTAGCGCGGTGTTCTCCCTGCCGAAAAAGAGCCTGTCCCCGGCGGAGAGATTTTTTGCCGGCGTCAGCGGCTATTTCGATTTTCTGGCGACGCACCCGAATTATCCGCGGCTCGTGCAGCGGCAGGTCATCGAGCCTGGCCGCGGCTTCGAGTGGATGGTGACCGAATTCTTTCGCCCGCTGCATCGGGAGTTCGCGCGCATGGTGGAAGAGGGCATTGCCCAGGGGGAGTTTCGCAACATCGATCCTGATCAGACCGCGTTGATGACGTTGCAGATGACGACGTCCTACTTTGCCGCTGCTGCGATCCAGAGCCGTGTGGTAGGACGGGATCTGCTGGCACCTGAGGCGGTGGCGGCGCGCAAACGGGCGCTGCTGGACTTTCTGGGTCACGCCGTTGCGCGCGAGGGAGCGAAGCCGCGATGAAAGGGAGCGTGCGCTCGTTCGCCATTATCGGGTTCGTTTTTCTGGCCGCGCTAGCCTTCTATCTCTTCACCACCCCGCACGGCAGGGAAATTCCGCTGACCGGCATCGTGGACGGCAACGAGGTGATTGTCAGCCCGCAGATCATGGGGCGCATTGTAAAGCTCACCGTGGATGAGGGATCGGAGGTGAAAAAAGGAGATCTCCTGGCCGAGCTGGATCCCAGGGAGCTCCAGGCGAGCCTCGCGGCCGCCAAGGCCAACGTGGCCAGCCTCCAGGCGCAGGTGAATGAGGCCAATCACAATTACGCGCTGACGGATGATTCAACCGGCGCGTCGCTGAAGCAGGCCGAGGCGACGCTCACCTCCACGCGCGCGCAACTGGAGCAGGCGCGCGCCAATTTGTGGCGCGATCAAACCGATTTCGACCGGACCCAGAAGCTCTTTGACGGCGGCGTGGCATCGGCGCAGGACCGCGACCATGCGGAGGCGACGCTCAAGGCGTCGCAGGCCAATGTGAAATCACTGGAGGAGTCGGTGGGCGCACAGGAAGCGGCTCTGGCCCTGGCGCGGGCGAATCGCAAGCAGGTGGATGTGCGCGGCGCGCAAATCGCGACGACGCTCGCGCAGCTTGAGCAGGCGCGGGCCGCCGCCGCAGAAACAGAAACGCAGCTGGGCTACACCGAGATCTATGCGCCCATCGACGGCGTTGTATCGGTGCGCGTGGCCAAGCAAGGCGAAGTCGTCTCGCAAGGATCGCCGATTGTCATTGTCGTCGACGTGGATCATCTCTGGGTGCGCGCCGACGTCGAGGAAAGCTATATCGATTCGGTGCGCTTCGGCCAGACTCTGCACGTGCGGCTGCCGTCGGGGGATGTCTTGCAGGGGCAGGTTTTTTTCAAGGGCGTGGAAAACGACTTCGCCACGCAGCGCGACGTGAGCCGAACCAAACGAGATGTTAAGACATTCGCCATCAAGGTGTCGGTGCCGAACCAGGACCGGCGGCTGTTCACGGGAATGACCGCCACGGTCCTGCTGCCCCCGCCGGAGAAAAGGAGTTGGTTTGCCAGGCTGTAAGCTGAACTCGTGTCTCAAATGCATGCCATCGAAGTGGATCATCTGACAAAGAAGTTCGCAGAACTCGTGGCCGTCAACGAGGTGAGCTTCCACGTCGCACAACAGGAGATTTTCGGGCTTCTCGGTCCGAACGGGGCGGGGAAGACGACGCTGATCCGCATTTTGACCACGCTGACTCCTCCGACTTCCGGCACGGCGCGAGTGGGCGGGCACGACATACGCGAGGACCCGGACGGCGTGCGCCGCACGCTGGGGGTCATTCCGCAGGCCTTCACATCGGACCCCGAATTGACGGCCAAGGAAAACATGGTGATTCACGCGAAGCTCTATGGCGTTCCGGCCGAGCAACGCGACGGGTTGATCGATCGACTGCTCACATCGGTCGAGCTTTTGAACTTCCGCGACGCTCTGGTGAAAACGTTTTCGGGCGGCATGCGGCGGCGCCTGGAAATCGCCCGCGGCCTTGTGCATTCGCCGAAAATCATGTTTCTCGACGAGCCGACCACGGGGCTCGATCCGGTATCGCGCGCGCACGTTTGGGAGATGATCCGGGCGCTGCGCGATAAATCTGAGCTAACGATTCTGCTGACGACGCACTACATGGAGGAGGCAGACAAGCTTTGCGACCGAATCGCGATCGTCGATCATGGCAAACTGGTTGCGCTGGATACCCCGGTGCGGTTGAAGGACAGCGTTCCGGGCACCGAGATCGTGGAGGCCGAGTTCGAGGGCGCACCGGACGACTGGGTCAACCAGCTCCGCTTGCTGGATCACGCCACCGGAGTCGCCGATCACGACGGCGTGTTTCATATTACCTCGCATGACGGACCGGCGACGGTCGCGGCGCTGATGGATACGGCGCGCGCTCGCCAGGTCACGGTGAAGCGAGTTTCCGTGCAGAGCACCACACTCGACGACGTGTTTCTGCACTACACCGGTAGTGCGTTGCGCGACGCGCTGCAGAAGGCGACCTATCAGAGTCCGTTTTCCCGCTAGCTGCGGCGCTGAAGGGACGGAGAACCAGGCTCATGAAGCTGTATCGCATCTTCGCCCTGATCGAACGGGACATGCGGAAATTCTTCCGCAGCCCGGCTCTCATGCTGAGCTCGCTGATTTTTCCTCTCGTGCAACTGGTGGTCCTGGGGTATGCGTTCGGGGGGAAAGTCAAGGGCGCGACCGTCGCCGTAGTGGACGAAGATCACTCGGTCGAGTCCCGGCGCGTCGAGGAGATGTTTAACGGGATTTCCGCCGGGCCGCAGACCTTTCGCGTGATCCACTACGACTCGCTGTCCCAGGCCATCGATGATCTGCGCACCGGATTTGTGCGCGGCGTGGTCCACATCCCCCGTGACTTCTCGCGCCGCTACTACCAGCACGATCGCCCGCGCGTCGTGTTTACCGAGGACAATAGCGATCAATTCATTTCGAGCGCGCTGCTCGAGCGCGTGCAGCAAATGACCGATGAGCTCAACACGGCCGCCGTCGAGCCGCGCTTGGACTCGCAGGTGGAGCTGAATATCGTCGAAATTTATCCGTACATCGAGTACATCAAATACTTGCTTTCCGGATCGACAGCGATGGGAATCTTTATCACTGCGATGATCGGCGGCGGCATCACCTACATTGACGACAAGATGCGCGGGCTGCACGAAGGCTACCTACTCACGCCCATCCGGAAAACCGAGCTGATCGGCGGCCTGATCGGCGCGGGCACCATCAAGGCGTTCATGGCCGGAATGTCATTGATTATCATCGGAGGGCTGATCGCCGGGATTCCACGCATCTGGGACCCGGTGCGGCTGGTTTGCCTTGCGGCGGTTATTGCCATCGCCTCGCTGGCCATGATCAGTCTGATGTTTCTGGTGATGGTGCGCGTGGACGATCCGCTCGTGCCGCGTGCAATTTTCGGCGTGCTCAACATGCTGCTTTTCTTCCCCTCCGGTGCGGTCTATCCGATCGAGGCGTTTCCGTCGTGGCTGCGTTGGATTTCCGTGATCGACCCCTTCACGTACACCGTGCATGCGTTGCGCAATTTGACGCTGAAGGACACGGGCTTGGCGGGAATCTACATGGACATTCTGGTTTTGGGCGGCTTCTCGGCTATCATGGTTGCAGGCAGCGTCGCGTTGTTTAAGCGCCAGCTGTGAGAGAGGCCCGTGCGGCTACTGGATGGAAGCGAGGAACGTCCTCCCTCAAAACTGAAGCGTCGGCTGATCATGACCGCGGTTTTCGTCGTGCTGGGTAGCGCCGGCCTGTGGTGGCTGCTGCGGTACCACACCGAGAAAGTCACGGTCTACCATTTTCTGAGTGCCGTCGAGGCCGGCGACATGCAGCGGGCCTACCAGATCTGGAAGCCGGTGCCGTCGTACACCTTCGACCGCTTTCTCGAGGATTGGGGCTCGAGCGGATATTACGGCCCGGTGAAAAGCTTCAACGTGAAAGACACTGATCACCCAGCCGGCTGTGCTTGCGTCGATGTGATTGTACAGGTGAACTCGGATCACCCGTTCCCGGAAAAGGACGATCTGGTAGGCCAGGCAAAGACGAAGGAAGTGAAACTGCGCGTTGAATACAGGGATCAGTCGATCGGTTTCCCGTTGGATTAAGAGATCATTCCGGTTCGATACGCGCTTCGTCGATGAGCATGATGGGGATGTCGTCGCGAATCGGGTAGACCCGATGACACGTGGAGCACTTCAGGCCCTGTTGGTCGGGAGTGGACTTTACCGGTGTCTTGCAGAGCGGGCAAACCAGAATATCGAGCAGTTCCTTCGCAACGGCCATCGGGGTCCTCCCTTTCCGGCCGTAGAGTAGCAGGGCGTTGGCCGAGGAAGCAACGAAGAGCCCGCCAATTCATATCCAGCTGCGGTCCAGGTCGGCGCAGGCCGCGGTCCGTAACAGATGCTCGCGCCTGACGTCTCCTGGTGGGGGTTCAGCGCTTGCTGGGAGGTCTGCTCGAAGCCGTCTGCGGAGACCGTTTCGATGGGATCAACAGATGGCCGAACGTAGAGCGAGGGCTCGCGCATGCCGCGCCAAACGTTCGCCAAGGCGCGCGAGGGCCGAGTCGATGCCGGTCGCCGAAGCGCTCGAGGGCCCGTAGATGACGGCCAGGATGTCGTGGGCGGATTCGGTGATCATGCTGCGCGTGGAATCGCTGATGGGGCTCCCGAACGGACCGTCGGCGTCGGCGAGGACGGGCCTGCCCGCGAGATGCCACATCCGCTTGCCGATGCCTTCGTAGCTCTCGCCGGCCTCGCCTCGACGGAAGGTAACCGGTCCGTGAATACGCGAGCGGTCGTAGCAGCCGTATGGCCAGCCGGTTTCGATCGAGCCCAGGTTGGCGACATCGACCACATTCAGGACCTGATAGAGCCCCTTGCCCTGCACGACGCGACGGAGAAGGGCTTCTGAGGATGGGCGATATTTCGATGGGTCGACGCCCCAGGCGCGAAACATGGCCCGAACAGCGCCTATGGCCTCGGCTTCGGCCAGACTCTCCGGCGTGAACCTGCGGCGCCTTTCCTCACAGACCTCGTTCATCAACTGCAGGAGTGCGGCATCGGGCGGCGCCAGGCGCACGCCATCGGCCTCGACGAGGCCGAGTCTTACACTTGGTAGCTCCACGCGGATTTCCATCGGTGCTCACCGGATCGAGGGCTGTTATGATCGCGCCTTCCGTGGGCAAAGGCGCGCCCACGGTACAGGGAATTATTATGCCTGCCACATGCCCGAGCGATCCATTCGAGCGTGGAATCGCGCATTTCAACGCGCGGGAATTTTTCCAGGCGCACGAGGTTTGGGAAGAGCTTTGGTTGCGCGCGCCTGCGCAAGAAAAGGCTTTCCTGCAGGGCATCATCCAAATTGCGGCCGCGTTCCACCATTACCGGCGGGGAAACCTGCGCGGGGCGAAATCGCTGGTCGCAGCGGGGGTGGCCAAGATGAGTCAGTATCCGGACGGGTATCGGGGGATCGACGCCGCGCGACTGGCGCGGGAAGCACGGGACTGGATCGACGCGCTTGCGGGTCAGCCCGGCGAGTTGCGGCAATGGCCTCAGGTCCATCGCATTCGGTAAGGAAGAAAAGGGCTTCGGGCAAAGTACAGCCGCCGCCCGGCCGCAGGCGACCAAGTTATTAGGGGATGCCGGGGCTTCCGGCGCGACGGCGCTAGACCTTCTTGAAATATTCCGCGTTGGTCTTTGCGTACTCAGCCCATTTCTCAGGCAGATCTTCCATGGCGAAAATCGCCGTCACCGGGCAGACGGGGACACACGCTCCGCAGTCGATGCACTCATCGGGGTTAATGAAGAGCTGCTTGGCACCCTCGAACTCCCCCTCGTCCTTCCGCGGGTGTATGCAGTCCACCGGGCAGACATCCACACAGGCGGTGTCTTTCGTTCCGATGCAGGGCTCGGCAATGACGTAAGCCATTCTTTCTCCTATCGGCGCTGCGATCAGCGCACGGGGTACTCAGCCGCGCCCAAGGGTGAAAAAATTTTTATATCACCAAAACAACAGGCGCACAAGCGTCGTCCGGGCGGCCGCCTGGTCGGCTGGGAAGCCAGTACGACGGCACTTCGGTTCTGCGAAGCCGATTCGCTTAGACTCTTCGGCCCAGCCGGCAGGTCAGCGCCGGTTGGTTTAGTATTTCTGACTGGCCGCGGCCAAGAAGCGCTCGGCTTCGATGGCGGCCATGCAGCCCGAACCCGCGGCGGTGACGGCCTGCCTGTAGTGATGGTCCTGGACGTCTCCGCAAGCGAACACGCCCGGAATGTTCGTCTTCGGGCCGTGGTGCGTGAGGATGTAGCCGTTTTCGTCCATCTCGATCTGGCCCTTAAAAATCTGGCTGTTGGGGTCGTGGCCGATGGCCACAAACAGACCCTCGATCTCGATCTTGCGCGGCTCCCCCGTTTCCACATTACGTAGGTTGGCGACCTCGACAGACTTTTTTACTACGTCGTGAACCTCCTCAACCACGTACGGCGTCAGGAACTCGATCTTCGGATTTGCGCGGGCCCGATCGAGCATGATTTTGGAGGCGCGGAATTCGTTTCGGCGATGGATCAGCGTGACCTTGCGAGCAAACCGGGTCAGAAAAGTAGCTTCTTCCATGGCCGTATCGCCTCCGCCCACGACCGCGATATCCCGATTGCGAAAAAATGCGCCGTCGCAGGTCGCGCAGGTGGAAACACCGCGGCCGAGCAGCTGACGCTCCGACTCGAGATTGAGCATTCGGGCTGATGCTCCCGATGCGATGATCAAGGTCTCGGTTTCAAAGGCCTCCTTGCTCGCGACGACTTGGAACGGGCGTTTGCTAAGATCGACCGATGTAACCGCTCCGGAGCGAAACTCGGCGCCAAAACGCCGCGCCTGCTTGCGCGTACGTTCAATCAGTTCGGGGCCAAGGATGCCGTCGGTGAAGCCCGGGAAGTTCTCAACCTCGGTCGTGAGGCCAAGTTGCCCGCCGGGCTCGTAACCATCGAGCACGATAGGTCTTAGGTCGGCGCGCGCCGCGTACACGGCGGCCGTCAAGCCCGCACACCCGCTGCCGATGATGATCACCTTGTGCACGGATCACTCTCCCACGTGAGTTGAAATGATTGGATTCCCACGGACGGCGCGGCGTTTCAGCCCGAACAAAAATAGTATAACAGTCCGAATTCGGCGTGCCCTGGATTTTTTGAAGACGCGGCGATTGCTTGCCTGGGCCGCAAGCGGCATAATCGCCGCCGGCGTGGGTGCGCCAAGATGAGGCCCGCGACCGTCTTTCGATTTCTCAACGAGTTCATCGTGCTGCTGCTGGGGGTGCTGCTGATCGTGCTGGCAGTTTCCGGGCGCGTAGGGTTGCCGGGGCGCCCGATGGCGCTTGCGCTGCTCGGCGTGGTGCTGATTTATTGGGGCGTTCGCGCCCTGTTGCGCGCGGAGCCGGAGGGTAGCCGACAGCAGGCGCAGATTCGCGCGGCGTCTCTCGTTGTGGTTGGCTTGCTGGTGCTTGCGATTCTGGTTCTACCCGCGCGCGATGCGGACCCGCTGCTGGAAATTGCCGGCGCTGTGCTGGTACTGCGTGGTGTGCTCAGCAGTCTGCTTTGGATGCGTCGGGCCTGAGGATATTTCTGAATCGAGGAGAAGAGCATGCTGAAAGAGTTCAAGCAATTTGCGACGCGCGGCAACGTGGTCGATATGGCCGTGGGCATCATCATAGGAGCTGCTTTCGGAAGAATGATTACGTCGCTGGTGTCCGACGTCATTATGCCTCCGATCGGTCTTATCCTCGGACGGGTGGATTTTTCCGGCTTGTTCCTGAACCTTTCCGGAAAGCCCTACGATACCCTTGCGGCCGCGAAGGCCGCCGGCGCCGCGACGATCAACTACGGCGTGTTCTTGAACACCGTGGTTGATTTTCTGATAGTGGCGTTTGTGATTTTCCTTTTGGTCCGACAGATCAACCGCTGGACGAAGCCCGCCCCGGCGGCCCCGGCGACCACGAAAGAATGCCCGTATTGTTTTTCGACGATTGCACTTCGCGCCACGCGCTGCCCGAGTTGCACCTCCCCCATTTCAGGCTAGCCACGCGGCCTGCGCTCCCGCCTGGCTACGCGGTCGTCTGTTTCACCTCACCACGAAATTCTCGGGAGCAATCCTGGCAGGGGCAGATTTCTCGTAGGCAGTCGAACGAGTAGATGCCGGTCGCATGAGCGTCTGAAAACTCGATTTGAATCGCGTAGTTTCCGACCGCTTTCGCGGCCCTGGCCTTCACCCGCTCCTTATACATCGGCAGCACCACCGTCTCGGGCTTTTGCTGGCTCTTCCTCAGCCGCTCGTCGTTGCAAGTGGCGCAAGGACAGTGATCGCGGAGATAAGGAAAATCGTAGTGACTCGTGTGCCCGTCCGACCAGGTGATGGCCACGCCTGCGCCGGTGGTGACGTATACCTTTACGTCGGCTGGTGTTTTTCGCGGATCAATCTGTAGGGGCATGGGGTGTGGCCGTGTCAGCAGCGGGTTTTGATTCAAACGGCGGGCTCTCCGGGGGGAGCTCGGCCGCTGGGTCCCACGGCGTGAACCAAGACCGGCGACCGCCGGCTCCATCATCGCCGCACGAGCGGACCTGCTCCGGTCCGCCCCAGTCGTGAAGCAAGGGCCCGGTTAGTTCGTTGATCTGTTCGACCGACTTGGGGCGGTGATCGCCCGACCCGGGAAAAATCAAGTAGAGCATTCCACCACGACTCCCACCTCGGCGTGCATCCGACCAGATTCCAAGACTGTCGGCCAGCGCAATCGAGCCTTCGCCGAGCGAGCCGATGTCGGCGAATATCGCAAAGGAGAATCTACCGTTTCGCAGGTTGAAAACCACGGCCAGGTCTCCCAACCGAGCGCCCGTGGCGCGCGCCAGATCTCCCGGCAGCGCGATGTAGGGAATTCGGGTGGCATTGACGAACCGCGTCGGATCAAAGCGGGCTTTGGTCCAGTCGGCGAGCGCGGTGCAAGAAATATAGTATCCGGGGAAGGGATCGTCAGGGCCTTGCAGGAGCGGGTTGCCTGCTTCGTCGGCAAGCAGCCCCTCCCAGTGGCCGGGCTGGCCTGCGTTCGACAGATCGTCGAGCCCTGTGTTGCTTGGGTTGTAGGCGTTTGGTGCACCGTCCGCATCGATCGCCATACCGGCTTTGAAGAAAAAGGCCAAGTCATCCCGCAAGTGCCAGATCGGCAACCGGCCGGTGGGGTCGCCGAAACGATGCACATCGAAATCAAGCAGCAACGATCTGGCCGGGCAGTTGTTTTCCGACGTCTGTGGATGATCCGGCAGAGCGGAAGACACATTCTGCGCGAAGCTGGCTAGGGGAAGCATCAGCGCGACGATCACGGGAGGCGTTTTCTTTAAAAGGCGCACCCTTTGAATTATACACCTCGTGATCAGGCGCACCTCCCATGCCGAAGGGACTGGACATTCGGCGCACCTTCAAAGTTAACTTGCCGCCGAGGGGCTCGCGGCGGATACTGGAGGCGCGGAACGGGGAGCGTGAGTGTGAAGCCTGTTAAACCGAACGGTCTACTGCTAGAGGAAGTTTTCTATGAGTGTTTGGCCCTGCTCGGAGTGCTTGTCATGACTGGCATTTTGGCCACGGCCATGCGCGTCGGGGAAGGCAAGTGGTAGGTCGCTCGGCGCCCGTGAGGTCCTCATGGCTACCGACTATCTGCTCAAGACCGAGCCCTCGGAATATTCCTTTGAAGATCTCCGAAGCGATGGGGCTACGGAGTGGGACGGGGTCTCGAATCCGGTGGCGTTGAAGAATCTCCGCGAAATGACGCCGGGCACTCGTCTGGTGATTTACGAAACCGGTGACCGGAAAAGCGTCGTCGGCACGGCGAGTGTCGTTTCCGTGGATGTTTCAAATCCCAAGAATCCCGTCGTGAAGATCAAGGCCGGTAAGCCGCTGACCAAGCCCGTCACCCTGGCCGCAATGAAAGCCCACAGGCTTTTTGCGGAATCGCCTCTCGTGCGCCAGGGAAGGCTCTCCGTCGTCCCCCTCACCGCCGCGCAGTACAAGTTCCTTACCGCATCGTGATCTCAGGCAAGATCTCCAGCTACGACCGATAGGCACTGGGGGAGCGAGCAAGGCGGCCGTGGGCGAGATCGACGCGGCGGTCCGCCAACTGGCCGATTTCTGGCGCGTGAGTGACCATCAGAATTGTGTGGCCTTCGCCGTGTAACTCGCCGAGCAGTCGCAGCACGATCTGCTCATTGGCCTCATCGAGATTGCCTGTCGGCTCATCGGCCAGAATCAATTTCGGCTGATTGATCACCGCGCGGGCCACGGCCACGCGTTGTTGCTCGCCGCCGGACAGTTCGCCGGGAAGGTGATCGATGCGGTCGCCCAGGCCGACGCGCTCGAGCGAGGCGCGTGCCTCGCGTTCGTCCGTGGTGCTGTGAAAATACTGCGCCAGCATCACGTTTTCGAGCGCCGTGAGATAGGGCACCAGATAAAACTGCTGAAAGACAAATCCAATTTTTTCGGCGCGAAAACGGGTTAGGCCGGCCTCATCGAGCCGCGCGAGGTCGGTGCCGTCCACGACAGCCCGGCCGGAAGTGGGCGTGTCCAACCCGCCGAGAATGTTGATGAGCGTTGTTTTGCCCGAGCCAGAGGGGCCCATGATGGCGATCCACTCCCCGGCGTCGACGTTGAACGACACGCCATCGAGAGCGCGCACGTTGCCGAACTCTTTGCACAGGCTGTCAATTTCGACCAACAAAGCCAATTATTCGCCTCGCAGAATCACCGCCGGTTTCACTCTGCCGAGCAACCGCAGCGGCAATGCCCCGGCCAGTGCCACGCCGACCATCAGCGCCACCGTCAGTGGAAAAATCTCCCAGCGCGCGTGGATGGATGCTCCGAAAACGCGCTCGCCCATCCAACGGGCCAGCGCGATTCCGAGGATCGAGCCCAGCAGCCCTCCGGCGGCGCCCAATGCGCCGACCTCGGCGAGGAACAAAGCCACGATGCGCGCGATCGATCCCCCCAGCGCCTTCATCAGGCCGACATCCTTGCGTCGCTCCATGGCCAGGGCTGCCATCGTTGCGAGTACGCACAGGGCGGTTAGCACCAGGATCAGAACGACCATCAGTGCGATCAGCAGCCGCGTCCGATCGAGCAGATGGCCCTCGGCCTGGCTTACGGCCTGGATGGGCCGCACTTCATAACCCGGAAGCGCCGCGGCGAGTTGCTGGGTGTAGCGACTCAAAATAGTGCTGGTGCCACGGATGCTTATCTCGACCAGTTCGGCCTGTTCGTTGCCGCTCAGTTGTGCGAGTTTCTGGGCCACGGCCAAATTCACAAATACTTGACTATCTTCGGTCCCGCCTGCGTCGATGACCCCGGTGATGCGTAGCCGCGCGCTCTGGTCGCGATATTCGAGATCGAGCAGGCTGCCGGGCCCCAGGGCGAATTGCCGGGCCACTCGAGCCCCGATTAGACACGCGGCTTCATCCTGCCGCGAGGTGACCCAACGACCTTCAACCTTCCAGCTCGGCTCCAGGGGGTGGGTTTGGTCGAGCCAGGTCCCGGCGACGACCACCGGCGTGCGGCCCGCGCGCGCGACAATATACAGGAACGGTGCGGCGGCGACGACATCGGCCGCGGGCAGCCGTTCGATCTGGGCCAGCACAGGCTCCGGGTCCATCAGGGCGGGAGAGCCGAGGATTTCAGACGCCGACCGATCAGAGGCCAGCATTTCATCCGAGCGGGGGCGCGAGATGACCACATTGGCGCCCAGCAAGCGAAATTGCTGGGTGAGCTGGCGTTCGATGTCAAATTGAATGTCGAGCAGCGCGGAAATGACCGTCGAACCGCTGGCGACAGCGATCAGCGCGACGGCCATGCGCCCACCGCTGCCGCGCATCGATCTCCAAAGAAGCCGCCCGAACATCATGGGCCCCGCAGGATCGTTGCGGGATGGAAATGCGCTGCTCTCCGCAGGGGAATCAGGCTGCCGATGACGGCGACAGCCGCGGCCATGCCGATGACAATCGGCAGCAGCAAGACGTGCGCAGCAGAAGGCGCGCCGAAGACGCTCGCACCCAACACACGCGCCATCGCCGCCCCAAGCAGGAAACCGATTGCGCCCCCCCCGATGGCCAGCGTCAATTGTTCGGTAAGGAACAGCCCGGCGACAAGGGTGTTCGTCGCACCGAGGGCTTTCATGACGCCGATTTCCGCCCGGCGTTCGAGCACCGAGGTGGCCGAGGTGGCGGCGACCGCGAGAGCCGCAGCCGCCAGCGCCGCAAGAGTCACGATCCAGAGCAAGGCGCTGATGTGAGAAAGAATGCGGCCTTCCGAGTCGGCCACCCGGCGAATCGCATGCACGTCGGTCCCCGGCAACACCTGCTCGATTTGATAGCTGATCGAGGAAATGTAGGGTGAACAAAACCAGCGGTCGTATTCGGTCGGCGTGAGCGTCTTCGGATCCCGCTCCGCGAGCGAGTCGGCTGGCTTGGTCAGCGCGCTCACATAGAGCTGCCGCAATTGGCCGAAATGGCCGGAAATTTCCTGTGCCACGGAAAGCGGTACGAAAATCGCGTCGTCTTCCGCATCGCCGGTGGTCACAATACCCGTGATGATCAACCGAGAGTGAATGTTCGAACTCGCATCGCGCGCCACTTCTATCGCTTGGCCAACGGCAAACAAGTCTGGACGTTTGCCCGCGAGCGCTCGACCGACAACCGCTTCGTTCGCGCCATCTTCGAACCAGCGGCCTCGAATTTGCCAGGATGGGTTGGTCGCACTCAGGCCGGTCTGGAAGTTCGTTCCATCCGGCACCGCGACTTCGTGCGCGTACCACGTTCCGATCAGAGTCAGGTTCATCCCAGCCCTTCGATGGTCGAGGCTCGCGGCATACGCCGGCACGTCCAGGAAAGCAGTGAAGCCCAGGATATTGTGGCGCCAAAAGATCGTCTTGAGTTTGCCGACATCGGCTTCGTTCAAATAGGCGCCTTCGTCGACCGGGCGATAGTCGACGCCTCCGACTTCGAGCGGCAGCGTGTCTGACTCCGGAGTGACGAGAAGATTGGCGCCAAGAGTCCGGAATTCCCGCGCCATGCGGTCGCTCACTTCGAGCGCCAGAGTGAGCGTTGCGGTCGAGACGGCCATGCTCACCGCCAGTGCCGCAGCCGTCAGCAGCTTGCGGCGCGGGTTGCGGAGGAAGGATTCGCCTACCAGGCGTAGAAACATGTCAGGACTTATGAATTGTGGCCGCCGAAGCGCGGAGGGTCGAGAGATCGACGATCACCTCTGCTTGCTCCACGGTCGACGGCACGGGGACGGGATTGCAGCCGCCGTGTTCGCCAATCGATGGAATGTAGATCGTTGCCCCGCAGTTGCGGCAGATCACATTCTGACCTTGCTGGCGATAGCCGGACCAGCCGCAAATCTGGCAGGCATCGAGCGCCACGGCGTAGTTTCCGTTGGTCTGGTGCACCACAACAAAGCGCATGCTCGTGCCGCCGATGTCCACGGCGTAGAAATGCAGGCTCGCATCGGTGAGTTCAGACAGAGGGATGCGAACTTGGTTGTTTTGGGCGGTCAGCACCCTCGCCGGGGCGGGCGCGGCCATGGCCCGTGAGTATGCGAACTCGGCCGCCAGCGAAACGACCACCAGCACGCACAGGGTTGCGGCAGCGAAGCTCCATCGTCGCTGGCGGCGGAACTCCCATTGGCGCATGCGGCGCTCGGCTGGATTGAGTGCGAGGTCCTCGGCCGGCCGGCTCGCGCGGAACCACTCGCGCATTACGACCAGAGCCGCCGCGCCCAGAATGACGGCGAAAAAGAAAACCTCGTTGCGCACGATCGGACCGATGGTCGCCATTTCCGCCCGGCTCGACCGAATCCACTCCGCTTCGCTCAGTTCGTGAACGCCGGTAAGCGCAAGTTGAAATGCCACGATCAGCAGGATGATGCTGGTGGCACGGAAGAAGCGGTCGAGCGGGATACGGAGGGTTCCTTGGAAGAAGAATACGCCGACCGCGATGGCAAGGGCGATGCCAGCCAGCGTGCCAATCCAAAGTTGCACTCCCGTGCTGGAAAGCTCGACGGCGCGCAGGATCAGCACCAGCTCCGCGCCTTCGCGCACAACCATGAGAAACACAAACGAGCCAATCCCCAGTCCCGCTAAGAGCGTGGTTCGCTGGGCGTAGGCTTCGACACGATGCTCGATGTGTTTGCGGAGCGTGCGCGCCGCGTGATTCATCCACACGATCATGGTGACCACAAGCGCCGAGGCGACCAGCATGAGAACACCTTCAAAGCCGTCCTCGCTGATTGCCCACCGTGTCAGCAGCAGCCCCGCGCCGACGCTTGCTGCAGCCGCCGCCACGACGCCGGCCCAGACGTATCGTTTCAGGGCTCGCCGACCGCTGCGGTTGAGGTAGACCACCACGATACCGACAACGAGTGCGGCCTCCACACCTTCGCGCAGGGCTACGAGAAGAGCCGAAATCATGTGCAAACTAGTTGAAAACTGGTTTCAACTAGTGCTACCACTCTATCTCCGTGACCGGCTGGACGCAAGCTGTTTCGGGGATTCGCCTTGGCAAGCGCGATGCCTGTAAAATATGCATCTCAATGGCGATGAGTCCTCAACGCCCCGGCAGGCACCCTGGCAAGCTAGGACCGCTAGCTCTCGCGGCCAGCTGCGTCGCGGCGATTCTCACGGTGGTTGGTCTTGGAATTTCCGCCCGAGCGCAATCGTCAACGGGTCCCACCTTCCAGCCTGACCGGAAAAAGGCCAAGGCGGCCTTTGAGTTGGGCGCCAAGGCGGAGAAGCAGCAGGATTGGCCTGCTGCTTATGCTGCTTATTCCGATGCGGTCGATTGGGCGCCGAGCAACCACGAATATGAACTCCGTCGCGAGATCGCACGCAGCCAGGTTGTGCAACAGAAGGTGGATGAGGCCGAGAGGGATGCCGTTCGAGGTTACTTCGAGGATGCCGAGCGCGAGCTCACAAGCGCAAGCAGGCTAGATCCGTCGAACTCCACTGTGCGCGAACGCCTGCTGGAACTGTCCGCTGCTTCACAACTCGCGACAAGCGAGATTGAAACGCGGGACATTAGCGGCGAAATCGATCTCGACTATCGAGACGGGAAGCAGAGGTTCGATTACCGCGGCGATACCGAGGGAGCCTACCAGGAGCTGGCGCGGCGTTTCGCGGTCGAAGTGGCATTTGATCAGGATCTGCGCTCGCGGAACATTCACTTTCAGATCGACGAGGATGTGGACTTCCCCACGGCCGCGCGGCTTCTCGGCGAGATGACCGGCACGTTTTGGCGACCGCTCGCGCCTCACCTGTTTTTCGTCGCTGAGAACACACCGCAGAAACGCAAGGACTACGATGCCTCGGTCGTGCGCACGATCCTGTTGCCGGCCTCTGAAACGCCCGATCAGATGACCGAGGTTCTGCGAACCGTCCGAGAGATCACCGGCATCACTCGCTCGGATCTGGACATCCGCAGCCGCACGATCACGCTGCGCGCTTCGCCCCAAGCGCTTCAAGTCGCCACGGACTTGATCGACGGCCTCGAACGACCACGCGGCGAGCTGATTCTCGAAATGGAAGTGCTGGAAGTGGACCGAACCTATGCCCAGCAGCTGGGCATTACTCCACCACAAACGGCAACCATGTTTACGCTCACACCCCAGCAGTTTGAAGAGGCCGAGCAGTCGTTGGCCGGGCTGCTCAATGTAATCAACCAGGTCATAGGGAGTAGCAGCGCGTTAATTCCGCCCGTGGTCGCCTTCGGCGGGGGCGAGACGACCTATTTCGCCACTCTTCCCGGTGCCTCGGCGGACTTCGCGGAAATGCTTTCTTTGGTCCGTTCGGGCCGCCGGATTCTGCTGCGCGCAGAGGACGGCGAGCCAGCCACGCTCTTCGTGGGTGACCGAATTCCCGTCTCGCTGGCCACCTTCTCGCCGAGTTTTTCGGCGAGCGGCGCGACGACGACTCCGATCGCGAATCCGATCGTGAGCTATGCTGTCGGAAATGATCCCGTTTCGATCGTAGAGGGGTATTTTCATAACGCTCTCACGACCAGCTTCATCGATCTGGCGGTCGCAAACAAAGCCTCCGGCACGATCTCGATCCTGCAAGGAAACGGCGATGGGACGTTCAATCCGCAAACTGTGATCACGCTACCGACCGGCTTCAGCCCCACCGCCCTCGCCACAACGAATTTCACAAGCAGTGGTTTCCAGGACCTCGTGGTGACCGGCAATGTTGCGGGCAGCAGCACCGGTAACGTCTTGGTTTTGCTGGGAAACGGAGAAGGCACCTTCACCCAAACGGCGCAGTCTCCCATCGCGGTGGGCCGGGATCCCGTATTTGTGGTCACAAACGACTTCAACAACGACGGTTTCCAAGACCTCGCTATCGCCAATCAGGGCGATAACTCGATTTCGATTTTCCTGGGTAATGGTGATGGCACTTTCCAGACGCCTGCTCCGGCGCCAATTCTGCTTCCCACGGGCTCGGAACCCACGGGGCTGGCGGCCGCCGACGTGAATGGCGATGGCAACGTGGACCTCGTTGACGCCAACCAGGGAACCAACACCATCTCCGTCTTCTTTGGCAATGGCAACGGAACCTTTCAGAACCCCACCAATTATCCCACGGGAAACCAGCCGGTGTACGTGGCCTTGGGAGATTTCAACAATCAGGGCGCTCTCGATATAGCAGTGGCGAACAATGGTGCACCGACCCCCACCAACAGCGGAAACTCGGTGACGGTTTATTACAACCAGATCAGCGCGACGGACGTTCCGCTCGGTACCTTTGTCGCCGGCACGCCGAGAGACTTTTCAGCGGGCAATGGGCCAACATCGATTGCGATTGCCGACTACACCCTCAACGGCCTCGCGGATATGGCCATCGCGGATGAGACGGACAACGCGGTGACAGTCCTCCTCAATACAGGCAATGAATCCTTCACCGCGGCCCCAGCCGAGCTTCCCGTGGGCACCGCTCCCGTTTCCATCGTCACGGCTGATTTCAACGGTAACGGCTCGGCGGATGCTGCCGTTGCCGACAGCGGCTCCGCACAGGCCACGGTGATCCTGAATACCCCCACCCTTTTCGGTTCAGGGGCCACCGCCAGCTCGGCAGGCACGCCGTTCCCGGGAGTTCAGTATCTCGACGTCGGGTTGAAAGTGAAGGCAACGCCCCGCGTCCATTTGAATAACGAAGTGACGCTGCAGCTGAGTTTCGAGCTCAGCAGCGTGACGGGTCAGAGCTTGAACTCCATCCCCGTGATCGCCACGGAAAATGTCGATCAGACGGTGCGGGTGAAGCAGGACCACACGGCTGTGCTGGCTGGATTCCTTCAATCGCAGCTGACAAACGCTGTGACAGGCAATCCGGGAATCGCCGAGATTCCGGGAATTGGTTTGCTCGATTCGAACCAGACCACGCAGCGGCAGGCGACCGAGCTGGTGATCCTGGTTACGCCGCGCATGGTGCGACTAGCGCCGCGGGAAAGCCGTGCCATCTATGCGGGACAGGGCGCTCTGCAGGGCCCCGGGGCGGGGGCTGCGGAGGGTCCGGGCGCGGGAGCACCAACTCCACCCGTCACGCCACCACAGCCGCAGACGG
>Ga0187783_10000150_pt1 | contig 52124 bp, 41 predicted proteins | sample 1015_SJ02_MP02_2_FD_132471 | JGI IMG/M metagenome (GOLD analysis project Ga0187783, IMG submission 132471) | Tropical peat soil microbial communities from peatlands in Department of Meta, Colombia - 1015_SJ02_MP02_20_MG | ecosystem: Environmental > Terrestrial > Soil > Wetlands > Peat | place... | reverse complement strand
CTGCCGGGTTTGTATTGATATCAATAAGCGCCAGATCTCCGGTGGTTTGGCTCACGATATGACAGCCCGAACAGCCGACGTTGTTGAATGCCTGAAATCCCGCCTGTATCGACGCGGCCGACGCTGTGGAGCTGGAAGTTGTCACAGGCACCGTGCTGGAGTTCGACGCCACCTGGGTCGTAGGGTTGAAGGGCACCGCTGGGGCAGGTGGCGCCAGCAAGCGCATGAACAACGTGAAGTTGACTACGTCCGAGCTCAAGTCCGAGATCAGGCTCGCGCTCGGCGGCGTGATCGTGTCAACCGTGGCGACCGTGTCTTCGGGAAGCGGATTGGGTCCGCACTGCGCGCTGGCTGGATTGCTAAGGTTCGGCATGACCGACATGTTCCGCTTCTCGGGAAACACGTCGTTGGTAACGCCTTCTTCTACATTGTAGGCTTCGCCGGCGAACATGTTCAGCGACGCGTTCTGCGCTTTCCATCCGAATCGCGTGATATTGGCAGTGTTGCCACTCCGATTGAAAGTCCCCGAGATTCCTAACGACCCATTCTGTTGTGCCTGCGCCGCGAAGGCGTTTTCGAGGTTTAGATCGGAAACACCCTCCACCAGCCCGTCGCCGAATGTATTTGTCGGTATGCGGAAAATAACATTGTTCTGCGCGAGTTCAGCGGCAAAGTTCGGCTGCGCGTAGACGCATCCCGGGGCATCGGAGCGCCCTTGTGTCGAGAAGAGATCGTGCACGCTACCGTCAGGTTGTCCGTTCGGGAGCAGCACGAAGCGCGCCTCGCGTATTGGACCATTCGCGGTGATGAAGGACGGTATGACGTTTGTGGCGCCATCCGTGTTCGCGTCCTTTATTTGCGGATTGGTCGCGGGGCTCGAGCCGCCGACCGCGGGATTTATGTGGCAATTCGAGCAAGAGAGCTCATTAAAGCCCGGGCCTAACCCCGAAGGAACCGTCTCAATCACCTCAAACCTGGCCTGGGCGGCAGTAAAAAAAGCCTGCTCTGCCGCGGTAAGACCGCCAACCGGCCCGCCGGCACCGGCCGGCCCGCCTCTCACGCCTGGATCAACCGCTCCAGAACCGCCTCCACCCCCGCCGCCGCCACCAGACGCCGGGTTGACGACCGACTGCGCCCGCCCAAGCTGCGGAATGGCAAGCATCGCCAACCCCAAGACCGCGATACTGATGATTGGCGTCGTTCCAAACAAACGGTTCCGTCGTCGGCGACCGGTCTTATTGCCTTTGTTTTTTCTGACAAGGCGTCGTGTCATTTTGGATCCCCCCAAAAAAGTGAATCATGTTGCGCATGGCAATGCGAGTTTTCCGACGAGTCTGGTGCCATAGAAAACAATTATACAGATTTTTGAGTCTCTTTCAATGTCTTCCTCTTAGTAATTGAACTAATAACGTTGTTTGATATTTGATAACGGGAGCATGGTCAGGTGGGACGCGCTGATCATTTTTTGGTATGACGTCTCCACCTCGGATTATAATTACGCATAACAAGCGGCGTTCCTTCGCTGCTGTGCAAAAAAAGTAAGTGAATCTGCGGATAACAAACGCGGGATCAGCGCGATCTCACGAGTCGCCAAACAAGCCAAAAAAGGTCGACATTCTTCGCAGCCTGAATGCTGTCCTCATTTATCGCGCGGCGCGTTTTGTTGATTGATGAGGCATAAGCAAAAATCAAGTGTTGTTTTGCGATGCAGCAAATCGAAACCGACATCTGGGCTAACCATTGCGCGCCCGACTCAAAGAGCGGGTTCCAGATAAAGGAAATCCCGCGCAGCGGAACGATCCATTTTTTATTTTGCTTGACATGATGACCAACTGCTGGGTCGTTTTCGTGCAATCACTGCTGCCATCAGATCCGGCGATCGCCGCGTCCAATGGGCCTGGGCCTCTTGCAGCGAATCTGCGTCGGACTTGTGCTCAGCTTGTCAAGCGGGCCGGTTGGTACGGCCGCTTAGGTGAATGGCGCGCCGACGGTCCCGGTGGCCCCGACCCATAATGACCCGATCCAGAATCCCTTCGGCAAGTATCCGCTTGATCGGCAAGTATCCGCTTAGTGCGTGTCGAGCCACGCAAGTCGCTCTGATGCAGCTTGCGATGCCGAGGGTTCGCGGGCTCCCATTCGTCCCGGGCCGACGCCGCCGTTTGTCCTGACGCGCGTCGGCGGTGACATCGGCGGGATGGCACATGACGGATATCGAGGACCGCCAGCTGGTCTTGAAGCTCGACGATCGCAAGGCAACCTTCATGCTATTCAACGGAGGTCGCGCATAGGAAATCGCCGATCGGAAATCCAGCCATCACGGGGACCGGCCGATTCAGTCAAACCAGACGGTCCAAGTCAGAGCCAGGCTCGCCGCAAACGGTGCTGGGTCGCAGGTGGTGCGCGCCTTGAAAGAGCGAGCCAACCGAGGTCGCGATCACAAGAGATTTGATCGGGTCGGCGGAAGCGCCCTCCCTGAAAGGATATGGCGGCGCGCTCCCCAATCAGCGCCGACCAATGTCTGACCCTGGTCGGGCCTCAGCCGCCTGGGCCCGGATCGGCACTGGCGTAGCACAGGGGCGCCCAGCTTGCGCGAAGCGACCGCCGATCGACCGGTCAAAATACCCCTAGATGCTGGCGCAGATCGGCGGATTCCGGACTGAGTGCGGCCGCCGCGGCACTCACAGCCACGCGACCGCTATTGAGGATGACGATGTCATCGGCAATGCCGAAGACGAGCTTTGGGCTCTGCTCGACCAGCACGATCGACAGTCCGCCCTCTTTTAGTTGTCGAATAGTGGCCATGACTTCTGCCACGATCTGCGGAGCGAGCCCTTCCGACGGCTCATCCATGAGCAGCACCCGAGGATTGCCCATCAAGGCGCGGCCAATCGCGAGCATCTGCTGCTCGCCACCCGACAGGTGCGCAGCCATCTGGTGACGGCGCTCAGCCAGCCGCGGAAATGTTTCAAACACTCTGTCGAGACTCCAACCGACTGCGTCGGCGCGACCGGGCCGGCGTGATGCCACGAGGAGGTTCTCCCGAACGGTCAGGCTTCTGAAGATACGCCGCCCTTGCGGGACCAGAGCCACTCTCTGGGCGGCGATCAGTTCTGGCGCGCATCCTGTGACGCCGACCCCAAAAACCTCGACCGACCCGTGGCGGGGACTGAGAAGTCCGACGGTGACATTCATGCACGTCGACTTTCCGGCGCCATTGCGGCCGAGCAGTCCGAGCAGCCTGCCCTCCTGCAGGCGGAACGACACGTTGTGCAGAACGTGGCTGTCGCCGTAGAAGGCGTCGATCTCGCTCAAGGTCAGTGCGTCACCCACCGAGGTAGACCTTTCGGGTACGGGGGTCCTCGACGACCTCGGCGCGTGCTCCTTCAACAATCACCTCGCCAAAGTGCAGCAAGGTGATTTGTTCCGCGAAGCCCAAGGCCACGTCCATATTGTGCTCGATCATTACTATCGTAACATCGGTCGGGATGGCGGCCAGCAAAGACTGCACGTCACGGCGCTCGTCGATCGACAGTCCCGCAAAGGGTTCATCCAGCAGGAGCACACGCGGACGCTGGGCCAGTGCCATGGCGATCTCGACCCGGCGACGCTCGCCGTAGGAGGTCTGCGACAACGGTCGTTCGGCCAGGTGATCGAGGCCCACCCGCGTCAATGCCGCATAAGCCTGTTCGATCAACTCGGTCCTTTGGTCAAGACGAATCAGCGGATTCCACCGCAGTGGAGAGAGACCGAGCAGCGCCAAGGTGACATTGCGCAGGATCGTATCACGCCCGAACAGGGTAATGATCTGGTACGTGCGGGCGAGACCAAGATGCGCACGCTGACGGGGCGGCAGGCGAGTAATGTCCCGATCGAACAGTCGGACTGTTCCGCGGTCCGGTTTCACTTCGCCGGTAATGAGATTGAACAGCGTCGTCTTGCCGGCACCGTTGGGCCCGATAATCAGTCGCCGTTCCCCCTGCCCGACACTCAACGCAATATTAGAGGTGACTTGCAATCCTCCAAACGACTTGCATAACCCGGTCACGCTCAGCGCAATCATCGGGTCGGTCCTTCCGATATCGGCACTGAACCTTTAGCGATCGCTGTCGATGCGGTGCGCCGGTGTGTGCGCCAGAGCCTTGTGAGACCGGGGAGCAGGCCCTCAGGCATGAAAATGATGATGACGACAAAAATGACTCCGAGCAGGAGATTCCAGCGCTCGACGTAAGCGCTTGCCACATTCTTGATGATGACGACGATGGCCGCACCGACGACTGGTCCAAGCAACGTGGCCGTTCCGCCGGCGATCACCATCAGCAGCATCTCCGCCGAACTCTGCAACGCGAGGACCTGCGGACTGACGAACTCATTGTAGTAGACGAAGAGCAGGCCGGCGATTCCGGTCCAAAGACCGGAGAACAGAAAAGCGAGAAAGCGGATCAACCAGACGTGATAGCCCAGCGTGTTCATGCGGGTAGCCTGATCACGCGTACCGCGCACGCTGGCTCCGAACGGCGAACGCACGAACACAGCCATCATCGCCATGGCCAGCAGAAACGTGGCGAACGTGGCATAGTAGAACGACGTCGGCGATGAGAGATCGACGCCAAACGGCGTGGGACGGCTGGCCACGTTCACTCCATTATCGCCGTTGGTGAGGCTAGCCCAACGGTAGGCGACGCCCCACACGATCTGCCCCAGCGTCAGCGTGATCATGAGAAAACCGATCCCGGTCGAGCGTAGCGACAGGACTGCAAAAGTTGCCGATGCGGCCACGGTGGCAACCAGTGCTGCAAGGATCGCCACCGGATGTCCGTGTCCGGCCCCGAGCAGCAGTGCGGCCACATAGCCGGCGATGCCAAACAATCCCGCATGACCAAGCGAAACCAGGCCGGCATAGCCGACCAGGACATTGAGAGCCGCCGCGGCGATCGCCCAGAACAGGATTTGAGTGGCGATATTGATGTAGAACGCACTGACCAGCCACAAGGGTAAGGTCGCGAGCACCACCAGGGCCGCCGCGAGCGTGAGCTTGCGCGCAGTCATGCGGGCGTCCGGCCGAACAGGCCCTGTGGGCGGAGCACCAGGACCAGCAGCATGGGAAGGAACAGAATGACATAGGCGAGATCGGGAAACATCGCCTGGCCGAAATTATAGAGAAAGCCGATCAGGAAGCTGCCGAGCAACGCGCCCAACAGGCTTCCGATGCCGCCCAGGATGACGACGATCAACGCCAACGGCAGCATATCGGCGTCAAGCCCGGGATAAATCGACAAAAATGGTCCGGCGATGGCCCCACCAAACGCCGCGAGCGCAGCACCCAGACAGAATACCAGCGTGAACAGCCGTGACACCCTAATACCAACAACACGAGCGATCGCGGCGTCGTCGACGCCCGCGCGGATCATGGCACCCAGTCTGGTCCAATCAATCAGGAGCCATAGGGCGATCGCGATGGTGACCGCAATGAGAACAATCACCAGTCGAAAGATCGGGAAAATCACCGAGAACACTCGGATCGCTCCCTGAAGGCCGCTCGGGGTCGGTGGCTGGATCGGATCGCCGGTCCATATCATCAGACACACATCGGCGATGATGAACGACATTGCCAGAGTCAGCAGAACTTGGGCGAGATCCTGACCGGCCAAACGCCGCAACAGAACACGTTCAATGACCCCGCCGATCACCGCCATGGCCGCGCAACTGAGCAACGCAGCGCCCCAGAAACCAAGACCCGCCCGAGCAAAACTCACGCTGAGATAAGCGCCCAGCATGAAAAACGAGCCGTGCATCAGGTTGGGGATGCGCATCAACCCGAAAATCAGCGAAAAGCCGGCCGAGAGCAGAAACAGCACCCCGCCGAGCGCGATGCTGTTGACCGCGAGGATTAACAAGATGCTCATCGCGCGGTCGCGCCAGCGTTAGCCATGCCGATCGCCGCCCTAACGTTTCAGGTCATCTTCCAGGTCTATTGTTCCAGGTTCTTGGCCGGCGGATAATCTCGCGAGTAGACCGGCTCGGTCAAAAACCATTTCTCATCATAAGTCCAGAACTGGCTGACATCGTGATAGGTCTTTATGATGGTGTTGACCAACTTGCCGTTCTTGCGTTCGCAGCGACGGATAAAGACATCGCCGACCACATTGCCCAAATAGTCGAAATGGAAGGGGCCTCGGGGAGTGTCCGTCAGCGACACGTTGCGCAGAGCCGCCATGAGGGCGATCTTGTCGTCGACTTTGCCGCCAGTCTTCTCGAGCGCTGCCTCGATGCATTGTCCGGCAATATACATCCCGGCCGAGTAACCGCCCGGCAGATTGTCGTAGTCCTTAAGCATAGCGGCGACGAAACGTTTGTTGCTTGGGGTATCGAGATCTGACGAGTAAAAATGCGCCGAATAGACACCGATTGCCTCATCACCTTGGCTCTTGAGCAGGGCGTCATCCATGGCCGTCCATCCGCCTGTCAGCGGTGTATCTTTGAGGCCAAGGTCTGCATAGGCGCGTACGAATTTGAGGGGGTTCGAGCCGGCAAAGCCCATGAAGACTCCGTCCACCTTGCCAATCTCGGCGATAAACGGCGTATAGTCCGGCGTGACCAGAGGCGGCCATAGTTTGCGCACGATCTTGCCGCCGGCATCCTCAAACACCCGCTGGAAGCCCGCCACCTGTTCGTGTCCGAACGCGAAGTCTTCGGAGATGGTTGCCATGCGCTTGAGCTTCAACTCCTTGACCGCGTAGTCGGCCATGGGATGGCAGCATTGCGCCGAGGTGGCGGAGGGCCGGATGAGAAACTTGTTTGGATGCCGCTGCGTTACGTTCTCGGCGGCCGCGAGGGATATGATGGGGACCTGCGCCTGCTCGACATAATCGGTGATCGCCAGCAGCTCGAACGCGGCAAGCGGTCCGATGATGACGTCGACGTGGTCGCGTTCGATCAGCTCCTGGGCCTTGGTTTTGGCACCCGCCGGATTTCCGCCGGTATCCGCGGAGATCAGCTCGACTTTGCGACCGCCGAGGGTATTGTTTTTCTCCTTCAGAAAGGTGACGATCCCCTGCTCCATCTGATTGCCGCCCTGTGCAAGCGGCCCCGTCTTGACGGTGAGGAGACCGATCCGCGCGGGCGCGTTTTGTGCGCAGGCACCGGACAACCGCAAGCTGGCCAGTGCGGTTCCTGCCAGAAAGGTGCGGCGATCGACAGCCATGGCATTTCCTCCCTCGATGGGCCTTCGCGAGGCCACGCATTGTTTTGCCCGCGCATTTGACGCTCGCGCGCGACCCGATCCGACGTGATGCGCCTGATGAGGGCGCCCAACCCATGCCCAATTGGCATCATCGGACGGCTTGTCCGGTTCCGACAAGCCCCTAATTTTAAGTTAACGCGCGAGTTTTCGTTCAGCATTAAGTTGGTCGACGGCCCGGTTACACCCGGGCTCCGTTATGAGGCGAGGACAGGTTTGTTTGCGGGATTGACTGCGCCTAATTGCGCTTCGTCGTAACTGTGCAATCCAAATGTGCGACGAAATGCTCGTCGGACAAAGCTGCGCGTGACGGCCTCCCCTTGGGGTTGCGGCCGCCGGACGCAGCATCAATCAGTGATAGCGGCCTGGAAGTGCAGCCGCCAGCCGGCGGACGCTGCCCGTTCGCGAAGGACGACAGGAAACGCGAAGGACCTGGCCAGAGGACGGTCAAGCGCCCTACCCCACTCTAACGATTTCGAGTTTGGCGCCTAACCAAAGTTAGGTGAAGATGGCTCGGTTGTGACAGGAGCAAAGTCACAGCCGGAGCCTTGCGCAACTCAGCCGCAGAACATGCATTCCGAGCCGAGTTTTATAAAACGGGCGGCCGGGCCGCTTCCGAGCGCAGCGAAGCGTTCGCGGCGTCGTGGGCGTTTTCCGACTGCGGAGGCTCTAACGCCTGCGTCGCCTCCTCGATGCGTTCGAGCCAGATGAAATCGAGCTGCCTTCGCGCCTCGTCCGGGATGTCGTCATAGTCCTTGCGGTTTCGCGCCGGCAACATCACCCGCCGAATGCCGGCTCGTGCGGCCGCAACAGTCTTTTCCTTGATGCCTCCGACCGGCAACACCAGGCCACGCAGGCTGATCTCGCCGGTCATCGCCGTATCGCTCCGGATTGTTCGTTCGGTCAGGAGCGAGACAAGAGCCATGAACATCGCCACGCCAGCACTCGGGCCATCCTTGGGAATCGCCCCGGCCGGCACATGGATATGAATATCGGACTTCTCAAAGACGCCCGGATCGATCCCCAGTGCGACGGCGCGATTCTTGACGATACTGAGCGCAGCCTGGGCGCTTTCACGCATGACTTCGCCGAGCTGGCCGGTAAGGATCAGCGCGCCGCGGCCGGGCACCCGGGTCGCCTCGATGAACAAGATGTCGCCGCCAACCGGCGTCCAAGCAAGGCCGGTGGCGACGCCTGGGACACTGGTGCGCATCGCCACCTCGTTCTCGAACAGCGGTGGTCCGAGGATTGCGCCGAGATCTTCGGGAGCGATGCGGATCGGCCCTCGCTCGCCCTCGGCGATGCGCACGGCCGCATGCCGCAGGGCCTTACCAATTTCGCGTTCGAGATTCCTGACACCGGCCTCACGGGTATAGCGCTGAATGATCTCGCGCAACGCGTCGTCGTCAATCTGCACTTGACCTGGCTGAAGGCCATTTGCCTCCATTTGCCGCCGCACCAGATAGCGGCGGGCGATCTCGAGCTTCTCGTCGCCTGTGTAGCCTGACAGCGTGATGATTTCCATCCGATCGCGCAATGGACCCGGGATGGTGTCAAGGACATTGGCGGTAGTGATGAACACCACTCGGCTCAGATCGAACGGGACGCCGAGGTAGTTATCGCGAAACGTATGGTTCTGCTCGGGATCAAGCACTTCAAGCAGGGCCGCACTCGGGTCGCCCTGAAAGCCGGCACCGAGTTTGTCGATCTCGTCGAGCATCATCACGCAGTTTCGTGTGCCAACCTTGCGGATAGCCTGAATGATGTTCCCGGGCAGCGCCCCAATATAGGTGCGTCGATGACCGCGAATCTCCGCTTCATCATGAACGCCGCCAAGACTGACGCGCACAAATTTTCGGTCCATGGCGCGAGCAATCGACTGCCCGAGCGAGGTCTTGCCGACACCGGGGGGGCCAACGAAGCACAAAATCGGCGCTTTGCCGTGCGGAGCGAGCTTGCGCACCGCCAAATATTCGAGGATGCGCCGTTTGATCTTCTCAAGGCCGTAGTGATCCTCATCGAGAATGCGGCGTGCCTCTGCGAGGTCGATGGGTTTCTCTTCGGGCAGAGTCCAGGGCAACTCGATCAACCAGTCGAGGTAAGTTCGCACCATGCCATACTCGGCGGCCGCCTCCGGCATCCGTTCCAGCCTGCGAAGCTCCTTACGGGCATGGTCCTCGACGTCCTTTGGCATGCCCGCGGCGGAAATCGCCTTGCTGAGCTCAGCCATTTCGGCCGCCTTGCCTTCCTCGCCTTCGCCCAGCTGGCGCTGGATCGCGGCCATCTGTTCGCGCAACAGCGCCTCGCGCTGGCGCTCATCGAGTGCCGCCTTGGTCTGGCGGCCGATTTCCTGCGACAGGCGCAAGACCTCGATGCGATGCGCCAGCATCCGCGACACCTTGTCGATCCGCGCGGTAATGTCGATGGTTTCCAGGATCTCCTGCTTCTCTTCCGGCTTGAGGTCCATATAAGCCGTTGCCAGATCCGCCAGCGCGCCCGGCGAGGTCACTCCCTGGATCGCCGTTACCAACTCCTGCGGAGCCTGCGGCAACAGTTGCAAGGCCTCTATTGTTTGCCGTTGGAGATTCAGGAATCGCGCTTCTATCTCCGGGGTCCGGGTTTCGCGCTCGGGAATGCGCAACACCCGGGCGACAAAGAACGGCCAGCCGGTCAGAAACTCGGCGATCTGGAAGCGCTGGTCCCCCTGGCACACGGCATGATGCGTGCCGTCCGGCGTCGTGACGTACCGGACGATATTGGCCACCGTACCAACACGATGCAGGTCAATTGGTGCCGGGTCCGCCACCTCGGCATCCCGCTGCATCAAGATCCCGATCTGAAGTTGCTCGCGCACGGCCTGCTGCGCGGCAGCGATCGAGCGCGGCCGAGCAATGGTCACCGGCAGCACCAGACCCGGAAAGAGCACGATGTTGCGAACCGGAACGATGATGAGAGCGTCGGGTGGCAGCTTGGCCTTAACCGCCGGGCCCACCGACCCTTCATTCAATGCCTGCAGGAATTCAGTCGTTTCAGCCACGTGATCCTCCCTTTTGCAGGGCGATGAGTAGGCAGCCATGGGCGGTGGCGCGCCGAACCGCACCATAACGGCCGGCTGGCAGCCGGAGGCGGCGCTCGAAGCGGCCCTGAGGAAGCTCCATGCGATGGATAATGGCGGTATTGAACTCCGCCGGCAGGACCCGAAGGCCAGCGACAATCAGATCTCCGCCTTCGATCACGGCCTCCACCCGCTCGGGATCTACCCCCGGCAGGGCCACCACCACCAGCACCTCACGGTCGGTCTCGAGCATGTCGACCGGCGGCTCCCAGCTTGGCAGCTGGGCAACAGCTCGCACCGGCCGAAAGAATTCCCTATGGAGCCGCTCCGCCCGCGCCAGCATCTCGCAAGCTTCGGACCACATCCATCCATGAGGGAAATCAGCGTCCATGTCCCACCCGTTCTATCGGCGTTTATTCGCTATCCGGCACCTTGCTGCGATCAGTCGCCACCACCTGCCGGCCAGCTCGGACTGCTGGCACCGACCGGCTGACGAGGAATTCCCATACCTTGGCTGGTAGCATCAGCTGCCGAGATCGCCGTGCATATAGTAGGCGGAACTACATAGGTAAAGGCGGGGGCCTCAAAGGCCGTCAGACCGATCGCTCCGTCGGTTCCGCGAGAGGAGTGGCGGGCGATCCTGCGCCGCCTCCAAGGCCTTGAAGGAGGACCAACCGCGGTAGAGTTGGCAAGGCCGGTTCAGACCGCCAGCCAAGTTTGCCTGAGATGGGTGGCAAATGCCGTTCCCTCGGATTCGGCGGCTTGGCGCGCCTTGTCCTCTGACCAGCCGTAGAAATCGCGGTAGCCGAACCTATCTGGATTGCGTTGCTGATCGCGCGACGGTGCGTGCCGGGCGTTGCGGCGGCGATCATAATCCTCGATCTCCGTCGAGAGGCGGCTGTCATCGTATTCGTCGACATGGATCGTCAGGACCGGCGGCAGTCGCATGCTGATATGGCCAGCGTCGGCCGGATAACCGACGCATAATCCCGATACCGGGAACACGCCGGCCGGCAGCCTTAGTTCCTGCGCGACGGTTGTTATCTGATTGCGGATGACACTGATCGGGCAGCAGCCGAGGCCGGCAGCTTCGGCACACAGGATGAAGGTCTGCATCGCAAGCGCGGCGTCCACCGACGAGTTGAGAAATGCTTCCAGATCGTTGTTGGGGCTGGGGTGGTTGCGGATCGCCGCGATACGTTCAAGTCGTCGCGGATCCGCGCAGAACACCAGAAATACCGGAGCCGCGCCGATCCAAGGCATGGTTGGAAAACGTTGTGCCATCCGGGCACGTTTGCCGGCATCCTTTACATTGATGATTGTCGCCTGCTGAAAGTCTGATTTGGAGGAGGCACAGAGAGCCGCGTAGAGCAGCCACTGGATCAGATCGTCGGATACGGGTCGGTCGGCGTATCGCCGGTGGGTTCGACGCGACAGCACCCGACCAATCATTGGATCGTCAGGCTCTGCAGCACCCATCGGCGGTTCAACGCCAAATCGATCGTTGAATTGCTTGCCGAGCGGCATCGAATGCTCTCCCACCTCGCTGTCGAATGCGCCCCGTGGCGGTGCGCGCTGTGTTCGATCAGAGGAAGCTAGTTGAGAACGACCGGTCGGGCAAAGTGCTATTGGCAACTGCCCGCCTAAGTCGCAGCTAAGCCCATAAATCCGGCAATGGTGATCCGGCCTTGGGGTCAGCGGGACTAGCGCAGCGCCTGACAGACGCGATGTCGACCACGGTTCCCCAACTCAGAAAGCCGAGGCCCGATTCAGCCGAAATGGCAAAATTCCTGCTATCCGCTAGTGTCTTTGCAACGCCGGACCACGCTTAACATCACGTCACCGATGGCATGAGCCTTGCTTGGCAATTGAGCAACCCAAGGGGGAGCTCGATGCCGGGGGAGCTCGATCGCCGCCGTCGAGCGCGTAGCCATTAGGAGGCATCGATGTCAGTTCAAGTAGGTCCCCGCCCGATCCGCGCGATTCGGATTGCGCGCATCATCCTCAATCTCTCGGCTGGCCTAATCGTCAGCCTTGCGATCCTGACACCGACCTTGGCCGCGACACTCGATGAAATAAAAAAGCGCGGCTACATGGTGGTCGCGACCGAGGACGATTTCCGACCATTCGAATTCGTCCAGGATGGCCAACCCACGGGATTCGATAACGAATTGCTGGCCCTGCTGCGCAAGTCGGTTCCCTTTGAGATCAAGCAGGAGATCATTCCCTGGACTGGCCTGCTGGCCGGTGTGAGTACCGGCAAGTATGACGTCGCCGTCACCGCTGCGATCATCACCAAGGAACGCACCCAATCGCTCGACTTCACCATGCCGATTGCCGATGCCACCCACTATTTCGTCAAGCGCAAGGGCGACACCAGCATCAAGGAGATCAAGGATCTCAGCGGCAAGACGGTCGGGGTCCAGGCCGGCAGCGCTTTGCTGGCGCGGCTGCCCGAGCTCGAGACGATGCTCGCCAAGACGGGCGGTAAGCTCGGCAAGGTGGTCGAATATACCTCCTATCCGGAGGCCTATCAGGATCTGGCGCTCAAGCGCACCGACTACGTCGTCAATACGGTTATCAATCTTCAGTCGCTGGTGAAGGACAAGCCTGACGTGTTCGAACTCGGCCTGCCGGTGTCCGGCAAGTCCTATCCCGCATGGGCCGTCAAGAAGGGCAACGCCGAGCTGCTCGCATTGCTCGACGACTTCCTGGCCGAACAGCGCAAGAACGGCGTCGCGGTCCAGCTGCAGCAGAAGTGGTTCGGTCGCTCGTTCGACGACCTGCCGGCACACTGGACCCCCGAGTTCTGACAGCAGCATTGGTTGTAACGGGCGCCAGCGAGCTATTGGCGAGCCATGACGGCTGCAGATCTTTTGAGCCTGTTGCAAGGCGCCGCCGTGACGGTCGCACTGTCCCTCGCTGGTATTGCGGTCGGTGTTCCGCTCGGCCTGAGTTTTGCGCTGGCGCGATGGGCGCGAATTCCCGTTCTGTCGCAGCTGATCGCGCTCTACGTGAGTGTTCTGCGTGCCACCCCGCTGGTAACGCTTGGTCTTCTCATCTTTTTTGCAATCCCAAGCTTCGGATTTGACATCGATCCCATCCCGGCCGCCATCCTGACCCTGGCCCTGAACACCACCGCGTTCAATTGTGAAATCTGGCGTGCCGGACTGATTGATTTTCCAAGACCTCAGATTGAGGCGGCACGCGCTTTCGGAATGTCGCCGTCGCTCGCGTTCCGCCGCATCATCCTCCCGCAAGTGTGGCGGACGTGCCTCCCGGGTCTTGTCAATGAGATCACGCTATTGATCAAGGGCAGTCCCGCCATCGCAGTTGTCGGGGTCGTTGACATCACCCGTGCGGCAGTGCGCATCGGCGCCCAAACCTACGAACCATTGCCACCTTTTCTGGTGGCAACTGCGCTCTACTTTGTCGTTGTCCTAGTTTTCGTTCGTATCCAGCGCGCTGTGGAAGCCGCCACGAACGAGCACCTGCCAAGAGCCGCCTAATGCATGGCTTCCTGATCGTCTGGCAAAATGCGGGACGCATGGCCGACGGGCTCGCCAATACCGTTTTGCTCGCGACCATCGGGACCGCGCTATCACTCATCCTCGGCGCCCTGCTAGCGACCGGACTCATGGCGAAATCGGGTCCCTTACGCTTTGGAGCGCAGTGGCTGGTCGACAGCATGCGCTGCATTCCATTCCTGCTGTTGGCATATATTGTCTACTATGGGCTGCCGTCGATCGGCGTGAACTTCGACAATTGGACTGCGGGCCTTTGCGCCATCGTGATCTACAACGCCGCCTATATGGCGGAGATCGTGCGGGGCGCCTGGAGTGGGCTGCCACCCGACTATATCGAGGCGGCGCTGTCCTTCGGCTTTCACGGCGTGAGCCTCTATCGTCGCATTGTCCTGCCGCCCGTGGTGCTCGCCGCCATCCCGATTATCGGCAATCAAGTGATCCAGGTCATCAAGGACACGGCTTTTTTGATGATTATCGCAGTTCCGGAACTGACGCATGCCGCGAGCGCAATCCAGTCCAAATACTATGTGCCGTTCGCGGCCTTTATAGTTGCAGTGGGCCTCTATTGGATGCTCTGCGGCCTGGTCGAAGGTGGTGTACGATGGGTCGAACGTCGGGCTGAGGCGCGCCGGTGATGCTGACCAGTCAACCCCAGGATGCTTTATCGAAACCGGTGCTCAATATTCGAAGGTTGAGCAAGAGCTTCGGGTCGCAACTGGTGCTCAATGACGTGTCTTTTGAGGTCGCCAAAGGCGCGACGGTGTGTTTGTTGGGGCCAAGTGGATCGGGGAAGTCGACATTGCTGCGCTGTGTCAACTGGCTCGAGCGGCCCGACGAGGGGGCCATCTTTCTCAATGGCGTGCGCGTTGGCTTTCGGTCCGGAGGCACCGTACCAATGACGGCTCGTGAGCTCGCGGAGGTGCGCTCGCATATTGGCATGGTCTTCCAGCACTTCAATCTGTGGCCCCATCTGACCGTCATTGAGAACCTGATCGAAGCCCCCATCCACGTGCAGAAGCGAAATCGCGACGAGGTCATCGCGGAGGCTGAAGCGCTTTTGGAGCGGGTTGGTCTGCGCGACAAAAGAGATGCTTTTCCAGCGCGCCTGTCAGGCGGCCAGAAGCAACGCGTAGGGATCGCCCGCGCACTGGCGATGAAACCGGAGCTCATCTTGTTCGATGAACCGACCAGTGCCCTCGACCCGGAACTCGTCGGCGAGGTGATCGCGGTCATGAAGACCCTGGCCAACGATGGGATGACGATGCTTGTGGTGACCCACGAAATGGGATTCGCCCGAGAAGCGGCCGATGAGATCCTACTGCTCGACGGTGGTAAGATTATCGAGCATTGCCCGCCGGAAGCTTTTTTCTCTAGACCGAAGACCGAAAGAGCGCGCCAATTCCTGCAGCGTTACGTTCAGGCCTGACGGCTTTCCGCATGCCCCCGATCGCCGATGTCATCACCTATCTCATCAGAGTTCCGCCCCAATCCGGAGGCGGCTCTGTGCCTGCGGTGTGCGCTTGCTCGGCGAGCTTGCTAGAATCGCTGTGCGGTCGGCGAGGTTGTAATGAGCCAGGGGCTGCCCTCCCCGGTCTTCATCGAGTTTGATTGGAGGCGCCAGTGAGCGATATCAAATTCCATCTCATACCAAACGCCCCGAAGCCGGTGGCGCCTTATAGCCACGTTGTCGAGTGCGACGGTTGGCTGTTTGTAACGGGTCAACTTGCCACCGATCCGGACGATGATTCATTGCCGGTACCGGAAGGCATTGAGGCCCAGACCCACAAGGTCATGGACAATCTCAAACGGGCACTCGCCGGTGCCGGAGCAACCTTCAACGACGTCGTGTGCTTGAGGATTTTCCTGACTGACTTCAAGCGGGACTATGCGGTCATGAATCGTATCTACGCGACATACTTCGCCCGCGATCGGCTTCCGGCGCGAACCACCGTCGGGGTCACGCAGCTTGCCCGCGACGGCATTATTGAGATCGACATGATTGCGCGGAAACCCCAATAGGTGGCCCGGTTGGTGCGGGGCGTCGACCAAGGCGCTTTTGTGGGATCGATTGCTGTTCTATCGCGCATCCTGGATAGACCGGCGTTCACCGCGCTCGGGTTTGCCAAAAGGGCGCCGAAGCAGGGTTTGCAGCGGATCGGCGTCTGGTCTGTAATCTGATTTGCAGGGTTCTCCATCGGCGGGAAATGTTCGTGACATCCCAGGGCATCGGCGTCCGGTTGCGTCGTAAGGAAGACGATCGGCTTCTGCGTGGACGCGGACAGTTTGTAGCCGATATCCGGCTCGCCGGTATGAAGGATATAGTATTTCTGCGCAGCCCGGTTGCGCACGGCCGCCTGCGCGCCATCTCGATTCCCGACGATCTGCGGGGAAGGGTTTTCACAGCGGTCGATCTGCAGGCAATCAGGCCGATCCGGGCCGTGTCCGGGCTGCGTGGGTTTAAGGTGTCCGATCAGCCGGTACTGGCGATCGACAGAGTTCGGTTCGTCGGCGAGCCGATCGCGATGTGTCTGGCCGATACCCGTGCAGAGGCTGAAGACATCGCTTCGCAAGTTATCGTCGATATTGATGAGCTTCCGGTGATCCATGACATGCTCCAGGCGCGTGCGCCCGGTGCGGCTCTGCTTCATGAGCATTGGGGAGACAATATCTTTCTTGAGACCCTGGTCGACATCGACATTGACAGGGCGCACCAGGCCGCAATCAAGGTGACGCGGGAAATCCGAACCGCTCGACAAAGCATGGCGCCGCTGGAGGGGCGCGGAGTAGTTGCGGTCTTCGACCATCGGGTCGACCAACTCTGCGTTTACACCGCCTGTCAAATGCCACATGTAGTCCGGACCGGCCTAGCCGAGTGCCTTGGCCTCGAGCAGGCGAAGATCCGGGTCGTCGCGCCGGACGTTGGAGGTGGATTCGGCTACAAGGGCATTATGCTCGCCGAAGAGCTCGCCTTGAGCGGGTTGGCAATGCGCTGCGGGCATCCGGTGCGCTGGATCGAAGATCGCCGTGAGCATCTGACCGCGGGGGCTAACTGCCGCGAACATCATTATCTCATCACCGGCTACGCCGATCGCGATGGGCGGTTGATCGGCATCGATTGCGAGGCCACTGTCGATTCGGGAGCCTATTCGTCCTATCCGTTTTCGGCCTGCCTGGAGGCCGCGCAGGTTGCCAGTATCTTGCCTGGTCCCTACGACTTTTCGGCGTATCGCTGTCGGACCTTTTCGGCTGCCACCAATAAATGCCCGATCCTGCCCTATCGAGGCGTGGCCCGAACAGGGGTATGCTTTGCGCTGGAACTGCTGCTGGATGCGATCGCCCGCGAGGCTGGCGTCGAGCCCTACGAGGTTCGACTGCGGAGCCTCGTTAGATCAGAACAGATGCCGTTCGACAATATCACCAACAAACATTTTGACAGTGGTGACTATCGGCAATCCCTGCGACGTGCGGTGGCGAACATCGATATTAATGCTATCCGTGCGCGCCAGCAGCGCGGCGAACCGGATGGCCGATTGATCGGTGTGGGCCTGGCGATCTATTGCGAGCAGGCAGCGCACGGCACATCGGTCTATGCCGGTTGGGGCATCCCAATGGTGCCGGGTCACGAGCAAGCCAGTGCACGCATTACTCCAGATGGCGGGCTTCAGCTGCGCGTCGGCATCCAATCGCACGGCCAGGGTCTAGAGACCACCCTCGCCCAGGTGGCCCACGAAATCCTTGGCATCGATATCGCGGCAATCAGGGTCCTGCATGGCGACACCGAGTTGACGCCCTACTCCACCGGCACCTGGGGATCGCGTTGCATGGTAATGGCCGGCGGCGCAGTGGCGACGGCGTCAAAGGCGATGGCCAAGCGGCTTGCCAGGATTGGCGCCTGGTTGCTGCAGGTGGACGTCAATGAGGTCACTATCCGCGACGGTCAGGCGTTCGGCCCCAATGGGTCGGTGTCCATCCCTGAGATTGCTCGCACCTATTATCTGAAACCGCAGGATTTGCCACTTGATCTAGATCCGGGCGGGCTCGAAGTCACCATCGGCTACAAGCCGCAGCGCGATACTGGAACGTTCAGCTATGCGACGCACGCGGCAGTGGTTGCGGTCGACCCGGAGATCGGCGCCGTCGAGATCATCGACTATGTCATCGTCGAGGATGGCGGCAAATTGGTCAATCCGATGATCGTCGATGGCCAGATCTATGGTGGCCTCGCGCAGGGAATCGGCACGGCCCTCTATGAGGAGATGCCCTTCGACAGTGCTGGCCAGCCCCTCGCTTCGACTTTTGCCGACTATATTTTGCCCGGTCCGACCGAAGTACCCGAGCCCCGTCTCGATCATATGGAGAGTCTCTCGCCCTATACGGAATTCGGCGTCAAGGGGATCGGCGAAGGGGGCGCCATTGCTCCACCGGCCGCGATTGCTAACGCCGTCAATGATGCCCTCAAGCCTCTGGGAGCCGAAATTTTGTGCTGCCCAATCACACCCCGCCGCGTCCTCGAAGCCATTGCGGCTGCCGGGAGATCTGTATGACGCATTGGCGGCCCGATCACCCCAGACAACCTGCGCTTTGGAGATCAGATGGGGCTACGTTATCGCAAGCGGGCAATTTCACTGTGATCACGGCCGGAGAATGCCGATGAAGCCAGTTCGCTTCGATTACGAGCGGCCGCAAAATCTCAACTCGGCGCTGACGCTGATCGCACACCATGGTCTGAACGCCAGAGTTATTGCGGGCGGCCAATCGCTGGGTCCTATGCTGAATCTGCGGCTGGCTCAGCCCGACCTCCTGATCGATATAACGGGCATTGCGGAACTCACGCAGGTAACCCAATCACCCGACGCGATCGTAGTCGGTGCCTGCGTGACCCACGCCGATATCGAAGATGAGCGGGTCCCCGACGTCACGCGCGGCGCTCTGCCGTCAATTGCACACCAAATCGCCTACCGCGCCGTTCGCAATCGCGGCACAATCGGCGGCAGCCTTGCTCAAGCTGACCCGGCCGGCGATTGGATCTCCTGCCTCTCGGCGATCGGCGCCGCGGTCATGACCCGCGGTCCGTCTGGCGGACAAACCGTCCCGGTCGAGGACTACATGGTCCGTGGGTACGAAACGGTTTTGGCGCCGGACGAACTCATTGAAGCTGTCCGTATTCCACGCTTTTCCGAAGCGGCGCGGTTTGGTTATTACAAGGTCTGCCGAAAAACCGGCGAATTTGCCGACGCAATCGGCGCGTTTTTCGACGACCCCGCTCGCTCGGTTCGGAGGGCGGTGTTTGGCGCGACGCACGGCCGTCCGATCGTTGTCGGCGAGACGGACGGACTGATCGGTGGCAAACCGGGGCGCGACGTTGTCAGCCTGGTCGACACAGCAGCGGCTCGAATACTCGAGTCTGCCGGGCTCACGGACCCCATCGATCAGCAGATTCGCATCACCGCCCTGCGACGCGCTATCGCGCTGGCGTTTTCGACATGAGAACCATTGCGCTCACCATAAATGGCAAGCAGGTGGCGGTGGCGGTTGAACCCCGTATGCATCTCGCTGATCTCTTGCGCGAGACGTTCAATCTTACAGGCACACATATCGGCTGCGAGCACGGAGTCTGTGGAGCCTGCACCGTGCTGATCGATGGGGCTGTGGCGCGTTCCTGCATCACTTATGCGATTGCCTGTGAGGGGGCGCAAATCACCTCAATCGAAGGGCTTGATGAGGACGAGATCGTCACGGAGCTGCGCGATGCCTTCGCCAGGGAGCACGCGCTGCAATGTGGCTACTGCACACCCGGCATGCTGATTTCCGCTCGTGATCTGGTTTTGCGTTTGGTGGCTCCGTCGCAGTCAGACATTCGTGAGGCGATGAGCGGGAACCTCTGCCGCTGTACGGGCTACGTGGGCATTATCAGGGCGATCGAGCAGGTCATCGCAGATCGTCGTGCTCGCGGAGTTGTGGCAATGCGTGGCGGTGGCCGTACAACCCTGGGCCCAGTTGGTTCACGGCATGCAGATGGCGCTGTCGAGGCCGCCGCAATTGGCAGCGTCACAAATAATTCGGCACTGATCGCTCCCCCGCCATCATACGCGTCATCATCGGCCGACGGACTGGAAACTGCAGAGGACTCTCATATGACGCCTCAGTGTTGCGAGTCCGCCGCGGTGCGTGCGGGATCTACTCGGCCGCCTCGATGATGCGGTGGCTTGTCTTGCGGGCGCATCAGCGGTTGGCAATCTCATCGAACATGATGCGCAGGGTGCGTTCCGCGTTACGCCTGGACCGATGGTTGCCGACCCCGCGGGCGTTGTTGTGAGAAAAGCCACAGCAGTCGTCGGGTCCCTGGATATAGACCTGCGCCTGCCAGCGGATGCGTTGGATATTCAATCGGTCGAGAGCAGGTCTAACGATGTTCCATCTTAAAATCATGCGCAATATCTCGCGGATTATGTTTTGGCTATTTGGTGCGGCAGTGGTCCTGCCTGCGCAGTTGAACGCAGGAGCCGATATTGTAAATGACGCAGCATACGGAGCGGTTCGTAACTTGCGGCTTGCTGACGGCGAGGAACAGCGCGTTCTTTACATGAGCCCGAAAGCGCCACGTGGAACCATTGTGGCGCTGCCGGGAGGCGATGGCGATGTAGGGATTGGCGAGGATGGCGAACTCGCACATCTCAAGAACTTTGTCGTCCGCGCGCGGAGCCTGTGGCTAGCTCGTGGTTATGCTGTGTTGATCCCGACTGCCCTGGACGGTCAGAACATGCGCGGCCTGCGTAGTTCACCGAAATATGCCGAGGTTATTCAGGCTTTGGTGAACGTTGCGCATGCGGAAGTAGTTGTCCCCGTGTTCTTGCTCGGCACCAGCCAAGGATCTGTCGCCGCCATGAACGGCGCAGCCCACCTGTCAAAAGATGCTCTTGCAGGCTTAGTGCTGACTGAATCTGTCTCACGGCCGAGCATAAGCGGCGAGACTGTGTTCGATGCCTCGCCAGACCGAGTGACCGTGCCGGCTCTTATCGTCGCCAATCGCACGAGTGCGTGTCGTGTGGCACCTGCCGAGGACGCGCCTCGCATCGCCGCCGCAATGGGGCGCGCGCCCGAAGTTACCGTGCTGTATGTCCAAGGGGGCGTAACGCGCTCAAGCGATTGTGGCTCGGAGTCACCTCACGGTTATTTTGGAATCGAGAACGAGGTCGTGGGTAAGATCGTGACCTGGCTGGATGCACACACATCAGTTGGCGGCGGCTGACCACCTTCGTCGGACAGCCGCCCATGTGGAATGCGATATCCATGTGGGGACCAGCCATGAGATCGAAAATCCGTTGGCGCGGAGGGACGCCATGTCTGGTTGCCTTCTAAATCGTGGCTGGTTCGCAGACGCCTTGCGACAATGACCGGTTCGGCTTGAACTGCTCAAGTATTGCGCAATGCCCTGCAACGTGCCGTTTCGTTGGGCAAAGCTTAGGTTCCAAAGACGCGGTCGACAGCTATCGCAATTGCCGCGCTTGACACCTACCAAGCACGCGGAATTACATTTCAGATGGGTGCAAGCCGCGGTCCGCCGGAACGCTTGATCGACCCGGAATTTGATCAAGACCAGGCCTCGGCCTGCGTCATCGTGATTTCGCAGGAAAACTGAGTATGTCAGAAGCCCCCGTGTCCTTCGATGTTCTGCTTCAAGGCGGCCATGTTATCTGTCCGGCCTCGGGAATCGACGGCATCAATGACGTCGGCGTTAAGAACGGCCGCATTGCTGCGATTGAATCATCGCTTTCGGCGCAACACACACGGCAGGTCATTGATCTGCGCGGCAAATTGGTGTTGCCGGGACTGATCGATACCCACGCACATTGCTATCGGTTTGTAACCGGCCGGTTCGGTCTTGATGCCGACTTGGTCGGCGTTCAGTCAGGCGTTACCACCATTGTTGATCAGGGTGGAGCGTCTTGCATGACCTTTCCGGGATTTCTTCATTACGTCGCGAAACCGGCCGATACCCGGGTCTATGCGTTCATATCGGCCTATCTCGTAGGCGGTCTCGAAGGACACTATTACCCCAATCTCTACAGCCCGGACGGCGTCGACATTGATGCAACGGTCACGGCCGCTATGGCAAATCGCGACATCGTGCGGGGCATCAAGGGGCACGCCGAGATTGGCGGGTTCGCCCGTTGGGGTATTAGAGTGATGGAAATGGCTGCCGAAATCGCCCATCGATCCTCGCTTCCCCTCTACGTCCATTTTGGCCAGCTCTGGGAGCTTCCAGAGAGCGGCGCTAACGGCGAAGACGCCGACACGATTGTCGCACGCGTTATTCCGCTTCTGCGGCCCGGTGACATCCTCGCCCACCCGTTCACACGCCATCCAGGCGGCTTCGTCGACCGGCAGGGCAATGTGCATCGCGTTATCAAGGCGGCGCTCGAACGCGGACTCAAAGTCGACGTCGGCCACGGCAGCCACTTCTCTTATCGCATCGCCCGCAAGGCGATCGACGCCGGCATCCTGCCCGATACGCTTGGCGCCGACATGCACGGATACAACACCAAGGTGCCGGCGCCGCCCGGTACCCCGGGTGAGCATCCGGACGACGAAAACCATCCCTTTGCCGGAGAAGCGCGCTTCAGTCTGACACAGGCGATGAGTTCGATGCTGGCGCTCGGAATTCCTCTCGAAACAGTGGTTCGTATGGTGACCACCAATCCAGCGGCGATGCTCGGTCGAACTGACGAAATCGGCGCGCTGCGTCGCGGCATGGTGGCGGATATCTCCGTCCTGGCAGACGATCGTGGCCGTTTCGTTTTGCGGGACAACGATGACAACCAGGTGATCGCCGAACGTTTGCTGCGGCCGCTGTTCTGCCTCCGAGCCGGTCAACGATACGACGCGGTTGCCCCGATATTGCCGCAGGCCGTAGCAGCCTGAACACGGCTCGTCGTTGCGGCTAGCGGTATAGTCCGACTCGGCCGTGACTCTTGGCGCCACTGTCCTGCGATCTTGGCACGCGAGAACTGGAACATGTCCGGTTGACGCTCGTCCCAGCCATCGGAATTGAGAGTGTTGCGTGCATCCAAACGATCGCAAAGACAACCTGCTCGGGCTCGGTCGTCGCGTCGGCTTGGCAGGGTGGTTGCAATTTGTCTTCGCAATTTGTCTTCTGTCATCGACCTTGATGTCTGCCTATGCTCAGCCCATCGACCCCGCTGAACATGACCTCACGCGCGACGAATCGGATCGATGCGCGTCAACTCTCGGCGCCATACCAGGCGGATTGGCCGTCGTCCTTCCTTCGGGAGTGAACTGGTCTCAAGCACAAAATCTGCGCGCCGTGATTAATCCCTTCATGAGCGGGATTGCAGTGCAGATCAATTGGCGCGACCTCTCGCCGGTCGATGGAAAGCCGGAATGGTCAAGGCTGGATGATTTGTTGTCGGCCGCGGCATCAGCCAAGAAATGGTTACAGCTTGCGATCTTTCCGGGCTTTTTTTCACCGGAATGGGCCTTGGAAGGCGCCAGGACCGATTTGTTCGAAATTCAGTACGGACCTGGCCACGGCACGGTGGCAAGGCTGCCAATGCCATGGGATCGCGTTTACCTCGACCGCTGGTTCACGTTCTTAAAGCAACTCGGCGAAAGGTATGGAAGTTCGCCAGCTTTTAGAATGATCGCGGCGGCCGGACCGACCTCGGTCTCTGAAGAGATGACGTTGCCCAGTTCGCCGCCAGTCATCCAGAAATGGCTCATCGACGGCTATACCCCCGACAAATATCTGAGCGCTTGGGAAGCAACCTTTCGCGTCTATGCGCACACCTTTCCCAATCAGTGTATTTCACTGGCCGGTCCTAATCTTCCAATTCTCGAGCACGGGCGATTCGATCCGGCTGAGCGCTTGCACGCAAAACTTGCCGTCGTCGATCGTGCATTGCGGATCTTTGGACGTCGCCTTGCCATCCAATCAAACGATCTCCATGCTGGACACGCGCCCATTGAAGCCGCGGATAACACCGATTTCATCAACAATTTCAGCGGGCGAATCATCACCGGTTTCGAAATGCGCGGCGGCTCCCAAGGCCTGATCCCGAGCAAAATCATGGGCGCCGAGGGGGATCCTCCCCTCGCATTGCGAAGATCGATTAACAAGGGAATGGTCGTGAACGCTGCCGGTCAGCATGTCAATTATCTGGAAATTTACGAGGGAGATGTGCTGGCACCGGATATGCAGCCAGTTCTTCAGTATGCGGCGTCATTATTCCGCGGTTCGCGACCTTGATGGACGCGACCGCAAGGCCGGCTTGACACGCTACACTCACCGCGGGGCAAACTGACGCCACGATTCCAGCAAGGGGCTCTGCCCCACCATATCGACGCTGTCAAATCGCAGACGTCACGGTCAGGCGTCGCGCGATACCCGATCTTCCGTGACGCCGGTGCATCTCTTCGGGCGCGAAGTTTGCGACGTGCGCTGAGCCGCGATGTTCCGGACGCCGGGCACAATTGGGTACTAGGCGGCATTCTGCAGTTGAGACTGTTCCGCTTACACCCATTGCCGTTCCGCAGGCCATTGGCGGGTCTGCTGCATTGGCAAGACGGCAGAACCTCTGTCGGGTTAATCAGCGTACGTGATCGCTCGATTACACGAAAGGAGATAGATATTTGGTTGACCGCAACCGGTCGTAGCAGCGATGATGAGCGACGCGGCGGTAGCAAAAAGTCGGGAAGCGGGGATGTGATGACGTCGATCGAGATACAGACTTTCGGCACGATTGGGCGCCGCCTTCTGCCGCTGCTGACAATCGCCTATGTTGTCAATTTTCTCGATCGCACGAATGTCGGCTTTGCTGCCCTGACAATGAATGAGGATGTCGGATTGTCGGCCAGCGAGTTCGGTTACGGAGCGGGTGCTCTGTTTCTCGGCTACTGTCTTTTTGAAGTGCCAAGCAACGTGGCGCTCTACCGGTTCGGCGCGCGTGTTTGGCTATCGCGCATCATGGTCAGTTGGGGGTTGATATCGGCCGCCATGATCTTCACGGTCGGGCCGAAGAGCTTCTATCTCTTGCGGTTTTTGCTCGGCGCGGCAGAGGCTGGCTTTTTTCCGGGCGCGGCGTTCTACTTGTCGCAATGGTTCCCGGCGGAATATCGGGGCCGCATCCTAGCCTGGTTCTTGGTCGGAATTCCGGCATCCAGTCTCATCGGCGGACCAATTTCAGGTCTGTTACTTGAAATGCATGGCATTGCTGGTCTCTCAGGCTGGAAGTGGCTTTTCATCATCGAAAGCTTACCGGCTATCATCCTCGGCCTTGCGCTCCCGTTCGCCCTGGTCGACACGCCAGAACAGGCTCAGTGGCTCACCGAGGAACAAAAGCGCGTAGTGCGAGCCCGGCTTGCGTCCGAGACCAGGGAGCGCGAACGACGGCATCTGTGGGCGGGCCTCAGGGATGGTCGCGTCGCGCTGCTCGCGCTCATTCAGTTCTCATTCACGGTCGGCGCCTACGGTGTCGGTATATTTTTGCCGCTTATCATCAAGACGGAAAACTTTTCGAATTTCACCATCGGGTTCTTGACGGCAGCTCCCAACTTGGTCGCATGCGCAGTGATGGTCTATTGGGCAGCCGTGGTGGATCGCAGCGGACAAAAGATCTTCAATCTCGCCAGTACCTGCGTGATGTCGGGCCTTGGGCTTATCTTTGCGGTATGGGCGAATTCATTTGTTTTATCGATGGTTGGTCTCACCGTTGTCATCGTCGGGACCAATACGGCGCGCGCAATTTTCTGGACCATACCGACGCGTTTTCTGGCGGGTATCGGCGCCGCCGGCGGGCTCGCCTTGATCAATTCAGTCGGAACGATCGGCGGCTTTGTCGGTCCCTCGATCATGGGCGTTCTTAAGGACGCATCCGGTTCATTCTCGACCGGTCTGGTCGCCCTCTCGGGTTTCCTCTTTGCGTCAGCAATCCTTGCGCTCTCGCTCAGGCTGCTCATAAAGCACGAGTAGCATCGCAGGCCCATCGGGCAGGCCTGGAAGGCGTCTTGAATTGGGCCGCCTCGATTTCGCGTCTTGCCGTGAATGACGCTGCCACCAGGGTTCAGCCGGTCGGCGACTCGACGGTACAGGAGCCTTCAAGTGGGCGCGCCCAAGACCTATGTTAAGCCAAGTCTGTCAGCGATCGAGTCGATTTCGGTAGGAATGGTCCAATGGGCAGCATCTCATCTCTGTCGCCGCGTCTGTGGCGTAGGATGACGAATTGGGCGGCCGCTCAGTTCTTTTCCGGACCTGACCAAGTCGCCGACGGTGCGATGTCCGGTGAGGCTGAGGAGCAGGCGCGACGGGCTGCAACGGCTGACGCGCCAATCATCTGGCTATTGGGCAACGTGCAGTCCGGCAAGTCTTCGATTGTGCAACGGCTGACCGGGGCGAGTCAGGCGGAAATCGGCGAAGGTTTCAAACCGGTGACGCGCAGTGCCGCCATCTTTGATTTTCCAGCCGAAGCGCCCCTGCTGCGTTTTCTTGATTCGCGTGGCCTGGGGGAACGAGGCTATGACCCGTCGGCAGATCTTGCCGCGTGTGAAGACAAGGCCCAGCTGCTGATCGTCGTGATGCGCGTCAGCGATCACCGACAAGAGGCTGTGATGCAGGCCTTGCAGGGCATCCGCGGTCGGCATCGGGACTGGCCGGTGATCGTCGCTCAGACGTGGCTGCACGCTCTCTACGCGGATCCTGTTGCTCATGTACAGCCTTATCCCTTCACGGGTGGGGTGCTCGACGCCGACCTCCCCGGCGTTCCGGCCGACCTGTCGCGTGCCTTGATGCATCAGCGCACGTTGTTCGCCACGGTTCCGGGAAGCGGACCGATCCTTTTCGTTCCGCTTGATTTCACAACGGCCGACGACGGCCTTCCGCCAACCGATTACGGGCTGCAGGCATTGCTTGCAGCAATTGAAGCAGCTGCGCCGGAAGCGGTGCGCGCGCGGCTATCGAGCCTGCGTTCAGTCGAAGCCGCCGAAATCGGTACGCGGGCACAAAGTCTCATCCTGGGCTACGCTTTTGCGGCCGCGACTGCAGATGTCGTCCCAGCGCTGGGAACGGTTGCGGTTCCGAGTATTCAAGGAGCTATGCTCCATGCGTTGTCGCGTCGGTTCAATGTCAATTGGAGCCGGGCCAACATCATTGCCTTTGTGGGCTCACTGGGAACGGCCACGCTTGTGCGCTACGGACTCGGCTTTGGCCTGCGCGAGCTAATCAAACTGATCCCCGTCTACGGACAGATTACCGGGGCGGCGGCGGCCGCCAGCGCAAGTTTTGCCTTCACCTACGCACTTGGACGCGCCGCATGCGTGTACCTCGCCGCTCGGCGCAGGGGCCAAACGGCGGGCGACGCGGAGGTCATCCAGGCCTACACGGCCGGTCTACGGAGCGCGTTCGATTTGTTTCATCACCGACAGCAGAATCGCACGTAATGCGCAGTCTTTTCCGGACGCATTTGCGCGAGATTGTGGCGGCGGCTCTGCTGTTGCTGCCGCCATTGCTGCTCATCCCATTGGGCGCGGTCTGGCTATGGCAGCGAGGACATGGACTTTGGTTCCTCGCGCTTTGCCTGATCGCTGCCATGCCGGCAGGATTTCTGGTGCTGCGGCGACGAATGGCCCCGCCACCTGCGGATGTCACAGAATTGGTGGGGCCAGAGCCCGATTGGCCGGAGCGGGAACGCGAAGCGTTCGAGAAGCTTCAGCGATTTGCCACGACTGTGCCGGCCTTGTCCCTCGAGGACCGCGAGGAGGCATTTGAACTTGGGCGGCAAACGATTGAACTGGTGGCTCGCCATTACCGGTCTGATGCGGCCAGGCCCCTGGCAGCCTTTACGCTACCGGAAGCTTTGCTTTTGATGCAGCGGGTAGCGGCACGGCTAAGACTGGCGCTGCTGGAGGGATTTCCTTTTTCAGATCGCCTCACGCTGGCGCAGCTGTTGTGGGCCTACGACTCGATGGACAGGGCACAACCGTTCATCCGGGTGGGCAGCAATATTTATGACGCATACCGGGCAGTGCGACCGGTCGTCAATCCGGCGGGTGCCGCAATAGCCGAGGCGAGAAGGCTGATTTTTGACGCCGCATGGGGCACCGGAAAAGACTACTTGCGTCGCCAGCTGACCAAACTTTTCGTGCTTGAAATAGGAAAGACAGCGATTGAACTCTATTCAGGCCGTCTCAGGCGCGACCAGACGGAGCTTGAGCAGATTGCCACGGCCGTTGCCCGTCAGGGGGCGGGTGCGTCGGACGCAATGCCGCCGCCGCTGCGGATTCTGATTGCCGGCCAAACCAACGCCGGCAAATCGAGTCTGCTTAATGCGCTGGCCCGTGATATCCTGGCTCCGGTTTCCCCTTTGCCAGGACCGCCTGGTTTTCAGTGCTTCGAGGCTACTGATCCCGAGGGAGGAGTCTTCATTTTCGTGGACGCCCCCGGTTTTGTTGCCTCGCCGCAGGCGATCGCAAGTCTGGCCGAGGAGGCAAGAAAGGCTGACATAGTACTTTGGACTATCGCGGTCCATCAGGCCGCACGGGGGCCCGACGCGGAGGGCATTAAAACATTGCGCGGATGGTTTGCCGCCCGCCCGCAGCTTAACCGGCCTCCGCTGCTCTGCGTGGCAACCCACATCGATCAATTGCGTCCGTTCGCCGAATGGGATCCCCCCTACAACATCGCCGAGCCCGACCGCCCAAAGGGGCGCGCCATCCGCGCAGCCATAGAGGCGATCGCCGCCGACCTCGAGATCAGTCCCGGAAGCATCGTTCCGGTGAGCCTGCGTCCCGATCAGGAGCCATACAATCTTGACGCACTCCGCACACGGATTGCGGACGCTCTTCCGGAAGCTCGCTATGCGCAACTCGCGCGCGCCTACGCGGCGGCCGGCAAAATCAGCTGGTGGAAGGAGCTCGATCGCCTGATGCTCGCTTCGCGGACTTTGTTTCGCGCGGGCTGAGCGGCCTAGCCACCGGCCATGCTGCCACGTCCACGGCATGCAACCTCGTGCAAATCGGTGACCCACCGCTAGTCACGTGATTGATCGCTCGGGGGGCGTCCCAGATGCAGCACTGCCCGGCAACCCAACCGCGATTTGCCCTGCGGCCGAAAGCGGCGAACCATTTGACGCTTCGATCGTTGACCGGTGGACCGCCCCGATCTCCTTGCGGTACCGCAGCGTGCGCTAATTGCGGCGCCCTTCGAGTGAATCAAATAAAGATTTGAGGTAATGGCCGGACATTGGTTGTTTATCGCCTTGACTCGACAAAACTCGCGGCTTACATCGCAAAGATCGCAAGGCGTTCGGCCTAGCGATAGTGTGTTTTAACCAGCGACGAACAGATGGGCAGTACCCCCTTTGGTGACACCGACCCGGCGCTGACCGGCGCGATGGCACCGCAAGACACGGCAATCGATCGCGGCCTCATCGGCTGCGCGAGGCTAAGCGAGCGGATCTAGCTAATCGCTTACCCCCACGCTCACCGGTGCACCGCGATACGCGGAACAGCGGAGGTGAGCGATGTTCGCCAGACTCGCAAAAAACCCGAAGATTGACCGGCATCGTGCCTTGGTGCGACCGCGTCGCGCGTTCGGGACCCCATACGATCATCGAACCGTCGGCACGACCAATGAGGCGCGCGCGCAAGGTCGGCGGCCATTGGTGTGCCATTGGCGGGTCGACCCCGCTACCAGCAAACCTGTGTGTTGCTGGCTGATTGATGACGTCGACGTCGACCGACGATCTAGTCGGCGGCTGGAGGCGCGCCCTGGACGGCGGCCACCCGCGCGTTTGATCTACCCATCAATGCCGGCGAAGGCCGCCTAGAGGAATCAGATCATGGATGACGGACCTAGTTGTCCCGTCGCGGGCATCACGGCCGCGGCGGGAACCCCGACGGGGAGCAAAGTTGAGCCAACCCTGATCCTCGGATCTCGGGGCGCCGCGGCCAAATAGGGCTCGCGGTTCACCTCGGTGCCGCGGATCGGCAGTGCACCGGAGGTGGACCATGGACCGAATGGCAGTTTTGCCCTGCTCCGCTTCCTTGCGAGCGAGGGCGATGCTTCGACCGATCAGCCGGGCATCCCAGCAGTTCTGCGGACGACACGAACCACCAATCAAATCTCGAGCGTCCCGCGACCGCGCCTGCGCCCTCGCGCACCAGCCGTCGCAAATCGTCGCGTCGTGGCCTGTGGCCTCTGCTGACGGGCCAACGGGTGTCTCACCACTCGTGCACCCGTCGTTGCGCTTTCCTCGGCGCAACCACCACGCCCTAGACCGATGATGCCGGCGAAGGAGACCACCATGTCCACTTTAAACGAACCGATCAGTGACATTGGGCCTTCGGTTGCGCGCCACGGCCTGTTCGAGGACAGCCACATCGGCGACATTCGCGGTGCCTTCGGTACCATTCGCCATGGAGACCACGGTCCGCGGCATGGAATGCATGCGCGCTGGAAGACGCTGCTCGCGATCCTGGGACCCGGCGTCATCGTAATGGTCGGCGATAACGACGCTGGCGCTTTTGGCACATATACCCAGGCGGGGCAAAGCTATGGCACGGCGCTGCTGTGGACGTTGCTCCTCCTGGTCCCTGTTCTCTACGTCAATCAGGAGATGGTGCTGCGGCTCGGAGCGGTTACCCGTGTTGGTCATGCCCGACTGATCTTGGAGCGATTTGGCAGATTTTGGGGGGCCTTCAGCGTCATCGACCTGTTTTTGCTCAACGCACTGACCATTGTGACCGAATTCATCGGGATCAGCCTGGCATTGCGGTATCTCGGGCTACCTAGCGAGTTTGGCATCATCGGCTCGGCGGCGATTATCATTGGGGCGGCCGGCACGGGTGACTTTCGGCGGTTTGAACGCTTTTCCCTACTGCTCGTCTTCGGCAGCCTGTTGCTCGTGCCGGTACTGCTCTGGGTCCACCCGCCCGTGGAGCAGATCGCACACGACCTCGTGGTGCCCCAACTGCCGAAAGGTGGAAAGCTCAGCGAGGTCATGCTGCTGATCATCGCGATCGTTGGGACAACCGTCGCTCCCTGGCAACTGTTCTTCCAGCAGAGCTATGTCATCGATAAACGCATCACGCCGCGCTTCATTCGGTATGAGCGCGCAGATCTGTGGATCGGAATCTTGCTCGTCGTCATCGGCGCGGTAGCAATGATGGCGCTCGCAGCGGCTACCTTCGCTGGCCATGAAGAATTCGGCAATTTCCAGGATGCGGGTGCGGTGGCGATGGGCTTGGGCAAGTATGTCGGACACCTCGCGGGTGTCTTTTTTGCGATCGCCTTGATCGATGCCAGCGTTATCGGGGCGTGCGCTGTGTCGCTGTCGACTGCTTACGCAATTGGCGATGTACTGTCACTGCGTCACTCGCTGCACAAGAAGCCGCGCGAGGCGAAGGTCTTCTATGCCGTGTATGGTGGCCTTGTGGTCCTGGCTGCCATGCTGGTGATGGCACCCGGAACACCGCTTGGTCTCCTCACAAACGCAGTCCAGACCTTGGCGGGCGTACTGTTGCCGAGCGCCACCGTTTTCCTGCTCCTACTCTGCAACGACAGGGCAGTACTCGGTCCATGGGCCAATGGGCCATGGCTCAACGCCTTCACAGGCGCTGTGATCGCCGTCCTGGTGATGCTGTCGATGATTCTGACTTTGTCGGTGCTGTTCCCCAATATCAGCGCAATGCAAATAGCGGGGATCCTGAGTGGCGGCTCAGTCCTTGCGATTGTGTCGTCGGCGATCGTATGGTCGCGCGGACGGCGCGAAATGAGCGCTACCCGAGCCTACGAGGCATGCCGCGAAACTTGGTGCATGCCTCCCCTTCATGAGCTGCCGCCGCCGCGTCTTACTACGCTCGACCGCATGTGGCTGATCACGCTTCGGGTCTATCTAAGCGTCGCAGCCGGCCTCGTCCTTGTGCGCATCGTTCTTCTGGCAACCGGTCGAGGTTGATCGTCGGGACGCAAGCGGACGGTCGTTCAGCAAGACGGCGCAGCCGGACAAAGCTGCGCCGATTAGGAACCGCGGCAGCACGGGGCGGGCACGTGAGCCCGCCAGGCGATGGGTGGATGAACCAATGTCGGCCAGGCTCACGCCCCGTTGCTTTATTATCCAGATGATCAGTAATCCATGCCGCCCATACCACCCATGCCACCGCCCGGCATAGCCGGCGCGGCGGATTGCTTCTTCGGAACTTCGGCGACCATCGCTTCAGTGGTTATGAGCAGACCGGCAATCGAGGCCGCATCCTGCAGAGCCGTCCGCACGACCTTGGTCGGATCGATGATCCCTTTTGACACCAAATCACCGAACTCTCCAGCTTGCGCATCGAAGCCGTAGGCGTATGCCTCTTCGTCTTGGATCTTGTTGACGACGATCGACCCATCCTCGCCGGCATTGATCGCGATCTGCCGGGCCGGCCAGGCGATTGCTCTTTTGACGATCTCGACTCCGTGCCGCTGATCCTCATTTTCGCCCTTGAGCTTATCGAGCGACCGGGCCGCACGGAGCAGTGCAACGCCGCCACCAGGCAGAATGCCCTCTTCGACCGCCGCTCGGGTCGCATGCATGGCATCGTCAACCCGATCCTTGCGCTCCTTGACCTCGACCTCGGTCGCGCCGCCCACCCGGATCACAGCCACGCCCCCGGCAAGCTTCGCCAGTCGCTCCTGCAGCTTCTCGCGGTCGTAATCGGAAGTCGTCTCCTCGATCTGCGCCTTGATTTGAGCAACGCGCCCCTGAATATCGGCCTTCTTACCCGCGCCGCTGACGATCGTCGTATTCTCCTTGTCGATCGTGACCTTTTTGGCTCGGCCGAGCATATTGACCGTCACGTTCTCGAGCTTGATCCCAAGGTCGGCGGCCACCATGGTACCCCCGGTCAGAATTGCGATATCCTCCAGCATCGCTTTGCGACGATCGCCGAAGCCCGGCGCCTTGACGGCTGCAACCTTGAGACCGCCGCGCAGTTTGTTGACCACGAGGGTCGCGAGCGCCTCGCCCTCCACATCTTCCGCTATGATCAACAGTGGTTTGCCGGACTGGACCACCGCCTCGAGGAGCGGCAGCAATTCGTTGAGGGCCGAAAGCTTCTTCTCATAGATCAGGATATAGGGGTCCTCCATCTCGACCCGCATCTTGTCGGCATTGGTGATAAAATAGGGGGAAATGTAACCGCGGTCGAACTGCATGCCCTCGACTACTTCGAGTTCGGTCTCGAGCGATTTTGCCTCCTCGACCGTAATGACACCTTCATTGCCGACCTTCTTCATGGCGTCTGCAATGAAGTGGCCGATCTCCGCATCACCATTTGCCGAGATCGTGCCGACCTGTGCGATTTCACTGTTAGACGTTATATTCTTCGAATTCTTCTTCAGGTCAGAGACAACCGCGGCAACAGCGAGATCAACGCCGCGCTTTAGATCCATCGGATTCATGCCCGCCGCAACACCTTTCGTTCCCTCCTTTACAATGGCGTGGGCGAGGATTGTTGCGGTTGTCGTGCCGTCTCCCGCCTGATCGGAGGTCTTCGAGGCGACTTCGCGCACCATTTGTGCGCCCATATTCTCAAACTTATCCTCGAGCTCGATCTCCTTGGCGACCGTCACACCATCTTTGGTGATTCGTGGTGCGCCAAACGACTTGTCGAGGACGACGTTGCGGCCCTTCGGACCCAGCGTCACACGCACAGCATTGGTGAGAATGTCAATTCCATGCAGCATTTTATCACGGGCTTCGACCGAAAATTTGACGTCCTTGGCAGCCATCTCATTCCTCCTAAAATTTGTAGCAACCTCTCAACGGCCCGCCGGGCCGTCCAGGCCCCAGCGACGCTTCCAATCGGGCTTCGATCGGGGCTTGGCCTCGCGCGATACGACCTGCCTAGGCCGCCTTCTTGCTGTGCTTTGCCTCGTCGAGCACGCCCATGATGTCGCTTTCCTTCATGATCAGGAACTCGGTTCCGTCGATCTTGACCTCGGTTCCGGACCACTTGCCAAACAGAATGTGGTCCCCCACCTTGACGTCGATCGGGATAAGCTTCCCAGTCTCATCGCGCCCGCCGGGACCGACCGCAACGACCTCGCCCTGCTGCGGCTTTTCCTTGGCGGTGTCTGGGATAATGATGCCCCCCACCGTTTTTTCTTCAGCATCGATGCGCTTGACTACCACTCGGTCGTGAAGCGGCCGGAATTTCATGGCATCCTCCTGGCGTTGTCTAGACTTGATTGAAGATCTACTTGATTTACTTCGAACTCGCGTCGGCGCCAGAAGTCGGAGCGCCGGCCGCTGCGCTCGCACATAGGCGCCTCGCGCCGGGGAGCAAGGGGTTGTACCAAAAATTTTGGCACTGGACTATGGCGAGTGCCAAGGATGGGAAGAAGCCTCGCCACCGGCTTGATCCGGAAAGGCCGCTTCAATTGGCGGCACGGCAGACTCATCAGCTACAGCGGACTTTGGCTTGGCGGCATTGTGGCAATTCGGGCGTCTCGCCTGGCTATGCTTTCCGGCTACGGCTCCGGCGCTCGATGTCCCGGTATCCAGAGTTGTTGAGCGGAACGCCTTGACCAACCGGGCATTAACACAAAACTAGCCGCGGGAGGCTTGGCCTGTTCTCCGCCCCGGTCATGGCGCGATGGAGGAGACCCATGCGGCTCAGATCAACTGCATTTCCCGACGGTGCGGCAATTCCTCGACGCTTTACCTGCGACGGCGAGGACGTGTCACCACCGCTCAACTGGACCGACGCGCCAGCTGAAACCCGCAGCTATGCCTTGATCTGTGATGATCCCGATGCTCCGGCCGGCATCTGGCATCATTGGGCGGCCTATGACATTCCCCCTGATCGCTCCTCCCTTCCCGAGGACGCTGGCCGGCGAAATGCTAATGAAGGCTTGAAGCAGGCGCGAAACGATTTTGGTCGATCGGGTTATGGCGGCCCCTGCCCGCCGCGCAATCACGGGTCGCATCATTATCACTTCCGGCTACTGGCACTATCCACTGACCGTCTAACAGTGACACCCGATGCCTCATGTCAGGACGTCGAACAAGAAGCGCGCAGACATGTCCTCGCGGAGGCAGTCCTCGTTGGACTGTACAAACGATGAGCATGCGGGGTTGGTAGCCAGTAAGGTCAACGCAGATTCTGACCGCGCTCGGGTGTTGCTCAACCTCTCGCCATTGGCCACGTCGACAAGGCGGTAGAGTTCGACATTTGCGCGGACCGACGACCAACTAAACAGACCGCCTGCACGGTAACCAACGGTGTTACCTGGCGCGCTATCGACCACCCTCATCCGGGCGGCGATCGTACGGTAGAGAACTCCACCAAATCGCATCTTTTCTGCCGTGACAGTGAAAAATCTTCTGCTCACGTTCCAATATTTATGCCCGAAAAACATCTCTCTGGAGCCGTGGCGCTATCATTCTCGCGCGAAGCGCGAGCGACGACCTATGTCGGGGCATCGGTCTACTGCCTGCGGCCTCGACGTCCTAACGCGCCCTGTCGAAGGGTTCCCGCTTGGCTCAGACCCGCTTGAATGTACATGATTTGTTCTCTTTGAAGGACAACCGCGCGCGCCCTTCCGGTCTTGAAATGCAAAGGTATGCGGCGCCGAGTATGCCGATGCTCGTTGCCCGGCAAATGGGCGTTGACGCAACCCCAGCGAGTCCTGCGACAGCAACTGTGGTTCAAAGGTCGACCCCTGTCCGCCGTCCCGGTGGCGTGCAATTCAGCGGACTATTTGCGGTACATCCGCCCGCAGCAGGCCCACGCCATCATTGCGAATGGCCGCGACTACCCGCCTCAGGGCGCGGCGGTTTGAGCTTGCAGCCCCCTTGGCAACAGTAACCGCGAAATGCCACGATTGGCCTATCGAGCGGGTAGTGCGAGATAGTGGGCATGCGCAGTGCCTGAGCGGCAGCGCAAGCTCGTGCCGCTAGACATCTGACGGCCGCAGTGACGATTCAATTGGATGACGAAAGCGACGGTGCGAAGCCCCGACCAGAGTGGGGCGCGCAGGAGTGCGTGGCGCTGCATATGCAGCGGGTGGACCCGGTGTTCTCGGTGCGTCTTGCCGTCGCGCGGACTGTGCCAGGCGGACACTTTGGGTCTTCTTTGTCCCCGGCTGGCTGTTGCGGCTTGCTTGCGGGGGAACGGATTTTGTTGACTCTGCTCCCCGTGAACGAGAAGGAGCCGGCGCATGTCGAGTGACGGGGTGGTGCATGTCATCGACGACGATCAGGCCGTCCGGCAGTCGCTGGCATTTCTGCTTGGCACTATGAACGTCGCAGTTCGCACTTATGAATCGGCGGTGGCCTTCCTGGACGCCCTGCCAAATGTTGAACCCGGTTGCATCATTTCCGATGTACGAATGCCGGAGGTCGATGGCCTCGAACTGCTACGGCGTATGAGGAATCTTGACAGCAACATGCCGGTAATCATGATCACCGGTCATGGAGACGTTCCGCTGGCCGTTGAGGCGATGAAGGCCGGAGCCGTCGACTTTCTCGAAAAGCCGTTCGACGATGAGGTAGTGTTGGCCGCGGTTCGCTCCGCCCTTGACCAACAGCGCAAGGACAGCAGGCGCGAGGCCGAGCGATCCGAAACCCAACACAGGTTGGCCTCGCTCTCCGAGCGGGAACGACAAGTGCTGGACGGTTTGGTGGCGGGACACCCGAACAAGACCATTGCCTACGATCTTGGAATCAGTCCGCGCACGGTGGAGATTTATCGCGCCAACGTCATGACCAAAATGAGTGCCGCGAGTCTATCCGAACTGGTACGCATGGCGCTCCTCGCCGGCGTTCTGAGTGAACACCCATAGGTCCCGGCGTCCATCACGGCCGGCTGCAGCTGAGGAGGCCGCTCATTCGGTCTCGGCCGTTTGATCGGGTCGTCGGCTCAGCACGGCGCGCCGCAAACGCACCGCCTTGTCGCAATTAAAATTTGGCGATCGCCGCCCCAGAGTGGGTTGTTTTTTTCAAGATCTGGGGGAATTCGCTGAGCGCCACCAGCGTGGAGAATTCGCCCGGCAGATGTTCGTGGCTCCCGAGCACGAGATAACCATCTGGGGCAAGCTGTGCTAACATCCGGCCCAATATCTTGGACTGGAGTCGTGGTGCAAAATAAGTAAAAGCCAGATTGCGACATAGGATGAGATCGAACCAAGCTGCGGGGGCTTCGGATCGCACGTCTTGTTTGAGAATGCTGACGCCTTCGCGATGTCGAGTCTTCAGGCAGTATTGGGTGCCCGAATGAATGAAGGCCTGTTCAAGCAGATGTGGCGGCAATTCACGCAGGCTTGATAGTTCGTAGCATGCCGACTGCGCTCGCGCGAGCATACGGGCATCAATATCCGTCGCGACACAGTTAATGGCGACATCTGACAGCGAATACGCCAACTCCAGGTCCCAGAGCACTTTCAGGGTATAGGGTTCCTCGCCGGAGGCGCAGCCGGCCGACCACACGTTGACGTCCCGGCCTTGCGTGCCGGCCCGCGCTGCAATTTCAGGCAGGACATGTCGGCCTAGACAATCGAATACGGCTTGGTCACGGAAGAACCGGGAAATGGTAACGCGACAACACTCGTCGAGGAGCCGCCACTCCCCCGGATCGCCCTCAAGTCGTGAGCGGTAAGCGGCGAGGTTCGCGAGTCCAAGATCCACCATGCGTCGTTTGATCCGTTTGCGGATTTGGCCGCGTACTTTGCGAAATCCCTCCCACCGTAGTTCGAGTTGCGGCAAAGCCCATTTCAGGAACGCCAGCCAGTCTTGGTCATTCATGTCACTTAACTCGAGCGCGGCTTGAATGGGCTGCCTAGTTCGGACCGTCGACCTCGAAGTCACGCTCGTTCACATGATCATCCTCGCGCCACTGTGACCAAGTCCACCACGCGCTCGGCGGTTGCGCGGAGTCATCGCGTTTCGACGCCGATTGGCTCCGACATATTTTGACGTTTCAGGACCGTGGCCGCGGCGTCACAATTGGCCCGCCGGCGTCGGTTTGCTCGCCGGTAATCACTTGATCGCCCGCCTTGATCTCGCCGCTGATGATTTCCGTGAAGCTGTCGTCCTCCAAGCCGACGACCACCGGAACCGACACTGGATGTCCGTTACGTAGAACCCAGACCTGGGCGTGTCCGGGTTCGCTGGAGTCAGTGAGACTCGGTGGCTGCGGTGGTCCTGACAGATCGCTGGGCACATAGCGCAACGCCTGATTGGGAACCCGTATGACGTCATCGCGCTTATCGACAACCACGCGGGCCGTGGCGGTCAGGCCCGGTCTGAGGGCCAAGTCCGAGTTATCGACGTTGATGACAACATCATAAGTGACGATGTTTTGAATCGTTTGCGGGGATTGACGGATCTGGCTTACTGCACCCTGGAAAATACGCTTAGGAAACGCGCCTACGGTGAAGCTGCTCGCGTCACCCTCCTTGACGCCTCCGATGTCACTCTCGCTCACATTGGCGTCGACCTCCATCTTGGCCAGGTCCTTAGCGATCAGAAAGAGTGTCGGCGTCTGAAACGTCGCTGCTACGGTCTGACCTACGGTCACTTTGCGCGAAAGCACGGTGCCATCTACCGGTGAGACGATGTTGGTGTAGTCCAGATTGACCTGGGCGGTGTCGAGTTCAGCCTGACGTTGCTGGATGGCCGCCTCATCGAACGCAATCTGCGCCTGCGCCTGGTCGTAGGTGCTCTTGGCATTGTCGAACGCATCTCGAGAAATCGCATTGGTTTGTACCAAATGAGAGGCGCGTTCGAAGGTGACCTTGGCGTAGGCAAGAGAGGCATTGTCTTTTTCAAGCTGCGCCTTAGCAACCGCCAGATTGGCCTTGTTCTGATCGACCAGGGTTTGATAAGGACGCGGGTCGATCTTGGCGCATAGCTGTCCCTTTTTAACTTCCGTGTTGTAGTCGCAGTAAAGTTCCTGGATGACACCGGAAACGTATGTCCCAACGATGACTGTGAGCTCGGGGTTTACCGTTCCGGTCGCAGTCACCGTCCGGGCGATAGCGCCCCGCGTCACCGCCGCGGTGGTATAGCGCACGCTGTGACCGGGTTCCCATATCGACCAGGCCATAAAGACCGTCGCGATGATCAGCGGAAACGGCAGGCTCGCGAACTGCCGGTATTTCCGAACTGACGCGATGTTCGACCGAGCAGGAGGACCCCGAAATTCGTCCGGCGGACCGGGAGTCTCCGGTCCGGTCGGCTGCGGGACGATGCAGTCACCCATGAGATCCTGCCGATTGCGATGCGCCCGAGATAGAACATGGTCAGCCGATATGCACGGACCGGCATCCGACGCGTCAACTATGTCAGGCGCCGGCAAGTTGCAACAGGCGACCCTCGGTTGGTCGACTGTCATTGCCAATGCTCAGACCGACATAGATCACTTCAGAGCGGGGCTGCCAGTTCGCAACGGCAGTCCATTGATGCTCTTGGTATCAACGTCGGTGCAATGCAATCCGGCCGATGACCGCCAGCGTAGAGGACCCGGCGATGGGCGCCGTCGCCGGTAATCCGGCCAAAGAATGCCAACTCCGAGACCTTTCGGGAAACCGTCTTAGATCACGATGAGATAGTAGCGCAGGGGATTGCGCGTAGGTGAATTTTTGCAGCACGTCCGGCAGCTGGATATCGGAAAGTTGAAGCCTGAAAGAATCAAAAATGGGCGGTTGCGGACCGCGGAGCCCAGCGGTCAATCATCTACTCACGCTAAATTTTTCCGCAAAACTTTACCGATGGCACTCTTCGGCAATTCGTCGCGGAACTCGATGACCTTTGGCAGCTTATAAGCGGCGAAATTGTCGCGGGAATATTCCCTCAAGGCAGCTTCGGTCAGGGCCGGATCGCGTTTGACAACAAATAGCTTAACCGCCTGTCCGGTCTTTGCGTCCGGAATACCGATGGCAGCGACTTCGAGGACGCCTGGATGCAAGGCGATGACGTCTTCCAACTCATTGGGAAACACCTTGAAGCCAGAGACGATGATCATATCCTTCTTGCGGTCAAGCAGCTTGACGTAGCCCTCAGAGTCCATGGATCCGATGTCGCCTGTCTGAAGCCAGGCATCGCTTGTAAGAATATGTTTGGTCTCGTCGGGACGTCGCCAATAGCCCTGCATAACCTGCGGTCCCCGAACCCATACTTCGCCGGCTTCTCCGATCGCAACCACACGCCCAGCATCGTCCCGGATGCTGACCTCGGTCGAGGGAACTGGCACGCCAACTGTACCTATCCTGGCGGCCTGGAGCGGATTAATGCATACGACCGGCGACGCCTCTGTCAAACCATAGCCCTCGACGAGAGGCATCTTTGTTATGTCTTGCCAGCGACTTGCAACACTCTTTTGTACGGCGGCCCCGCCGGCAATGGCGAATTTCATTTTTGTGAAATCGAGTTTTTGGAAATCCTGGTTGTTTGCCAAGGCATTGAACAGAGTGTTGACACCGGACACAACAGTGATCTGTGTCCGTCGCATCGTCGTGACAAGCGCTCGCAGATCGCGTGGATCGGGAACAAGCACATTGAGTGCGCCGATGTTCGCGAATGTGAGAAGGTTCGCTGTCAGAGCAAATATATGATAGAGCGGCAACGGGGTCAGAATCCGCTCGGCCCCAACCTCGAGTCTCGAACCAATCCATGCGCAACACTGCATGGTGTTCGCCACCAAATTCCGATGCGAGATGAGGGCGCCTTTGGGCACGCCGGTAGTCCCACCAGTATATTGCAACAATGCAGCCGCGTTCGAGGGCGGGTGCGCATCAGTGAACCCCTCACCGATCGAATGATTGCAAGCATCGGCCAGCATTGAAAAATGTTGAAAGTCCCAAGACGGCACCGCCCGTTTGAAATATTTATTGGCAAGGTTGAAGAATTTTTGCTCGATCATGGGCATAAAATCACCCACGCGCGTGACTATAACGTGGTCGATGTCGGTCTTGGCAATGACATCCTGCAGCTTATGGGCAAAATTCTCCATGATCACGATTGCTGTCGCGCCGGAATCGTTGAGTTGATACTCGAGTTCTCGCGGCGTGTAGAGCGGGTTGACGTTAACCACGGTTAGACCCGCGCGAAGAGACCCAAGAAAGGCCACCGGATAAGCAAACATGTTAGGAACCATGAGCGCGATACGATCGCCCAGCTTCCGATTGATCCCCTCGATCAAAAACGCTGCAAACGAACCGCTCAATCGCTCCCACTCGGCAAACGTCAAGGTGGCACCCAGGCAGTCGAACGCCGAGCGTGCTGCGTGTTGCTCGCAGGCCTCGATCAACATGGCGTGAACAGTGGGATGGGCGTCCGGGTTGATCGTCAGCGGGACATCCGGCGGGTAGGATACATGCCAGATCGGTTGGTTCATCGGGCTGCCCCAATCATGATAGCCCCTCGCCTCCCGCATACCTCGGCGGTGATGGTGCGGTTGGGCTCACCCCGGTAGAGGATCCGGGCGCAGCTGCAGGGGCAGCTTCGATGGTCTGCCAAGGAAGCATCCCAGCTAGGACTAGCGAGAATAGACCGCGGTTGCCTGCGAGTCCCGCGCGATCGGTTCCGACCTCCGTCGGTGGTCGGCCGGCCTGTCGGGAGCGCGGTCGCTCGCTCGCGGGCCACCTAATGAAACTGCCCCGGCCCCGCTCATCCATCCTCTTGCCCCTATTGCTTGGCCCGACCCGGCAAGCGAAATCCTGCACCAGACCAGTCAACCACAGGCTTCTGCAATCAGGGCCGGGCGCGTCTAAGGGGTTGGCAGCATGACGCGGCGACAGTTTAGATTTGGTGAAAAGAGCCGGGCCGAGCGGTAGCGCCGAAAGCTCGTTAAGCGTTCGCGGGATCGGCGACTCCCATTCGATAGGGGCTTGAAGGGCCCCTTGCATTATCTTGAGGTCTCTCGAACCGATCGATACGGGGTCCGAGCGCACGCTGTTCGCTCCAGATCTTGCGTGAAGGCTGCGGGCGACCTCTCGTCTGAAGCGCCGAGCCAGCGTTATGAAGCGAGGATCACCGCATCTCGGTCAGGGATATGGTCCGTTTATGATCAACCGGATGATTTTTTGATCAAGCCCGTCGCGAGTCTGGCGTCCCAGCCGGCTGACTGGCCGTCCCCGCGGCTCTATTGCGGGATCGCGGCTCGTTCAAAGGCTCAGGACCACGGAGCCTTGCGCGGCTGGTCGATCCCATTCCCGAAAATCTACGATACAATTTCCCTTGAATGGCATATACTAAGGCTGTGGCTGGGCGGCTATGACATGCAAAGGAGTTCTTTGGCATGTGCGATTACAGCTTGCAAAGTATACGCTCACGCCCGGCGGAGGTGGGAGACAAGCTGGTAACGAAGGATTTTGGCACCGGGACGCGCGGGTTTGCTGCGGTGAGTGATCCTTCTACGGCCGTTTGTGTCCTGCCTGGGACCGAGTTGGCATTTGCCAGCGAAGTGAGCTACGCAGACTGGACGATCCGTTCCCTGATCAGAGGAACTCTCAGGGCTCGGGTCAATACCCGTCACAGAACCGCAATCTTCCGGCAGATCAACAAGGGCCTTGAGGCAACCCATCGTGATGCGTTGGAATTTCCCGATGGGAACGTCGTACTCCTCACGCGCTTATATGAAGGCCAGGCAGCAACCGTTCTCCAACTCCCGGCCCAGGCGCGCAACCCACTAGGGTCCAAGACCCGAGAGACCGGCCCTATCGTTGCTTGACCGGCAGGCGGTCGTATCACTCGTGAGCCGCTCCGCGCCGGGGCGGCTTCTCCTTTGGGTCCGCCGTGCCACAGAACCATGTGTAGCACAGCCCGGGCTGCCGGACCGGCTTTGGTTCCCAAGCAAAGATCAAAGATATCGGGGGCGCGAAGTCGTCCGCCACTTGGCGACTGACTCTTGGGTCGCTCAGTTGTGCACCCTTCTCCAAGAGGCCGGCCCGACGGACGGTAGTCAAGGCGAGACTCTCATCCCAATTGCGGCGCCAAAGGCCAGTGCGTGGCCGCGGTCCGAGGTAACGTTCGGACCATTCTAGCCAATGCCCATCCGTTCCTATGTTCGGGTGGCACGCCGATCGCAATTGACTCGGTGATCCTGAAATCCGATGCAGAAATTGCCGACGACCCTTGACGGTCCGGTATTGAGGGTGGACCTCAACGGGATTGCCCAGCGGTCTGTCGCGGCTTGTGCCCGATGTCCACTACAGCACAGCCTTCGCGATCCGCCCGTGAGAATAGCCCGCCGATAAACCAGTACCGCCTAAGGCTGATGACACTCTTCGGCTTGGCACGGACGAGCGGGAACTGGATTACGTTGCCTGACCTCTCCAGCCGAGGCGCATCCCGGATAGGGCGTTTGCTCATCACGGCCTCCACATTCTCCTTGATTGATCCGAACCCCTCTTTATGCCGATCGCGTGCGCTCCTGTTCGACATCGTAGCTCTTTTAGCTTTCGGCAGCCACCGATACTTTGATGTGGGTCAAGGGTTGGCTGAACCAATGCCGCGGGCGGAAGGGGGTCGAAGAGAAACCCTCCGGCCGATTTCTCTTGGTAGCCAGCGATTGCGACCCGATAGGGCAGTTAGCCAATCCTGATACCGATCGACAGCAAAGCCAGTAAATAGCGCGCATCTGAAGTGCGATGGTCTGAAGGGCTCTTCCTCTCAAGCAATGCAGGCAACTACGGATATTGGGAAGCTGGCGTATCAGCGCGAAATCGGTCAATCTCCCGCGGGCGTCCGCGGGCTGGGGTTCACCTTAATGGCGAATATTCCTCCGATTGCAAACTTCGGTCTCTTGCTGGGATTGAGCTTTTTTCTCGGTTTGGCGTTCGAGGATTTTTTTGCCAAAGCTGATACCAGACGCCCGGGTGGCGTGCGCACGTTTCCAATATTGTCTCTCGCCGGAGGTACGTTGTATCTTTTTGATCCAACACATCTCGTCCCTTTTACTGCAGGCCTTTTGGTGGTTGGTATTTGGCTTGCTGTCTTCTACAACAGACACATTTGTGAACCGGACGAGGCGGGAGAGTCGAGTGTCGGTTTAGTTATTCTACTGCTCAACTTTCTCGCGTATGTATTGGGCGCGGTCGCGTTGGGTTTACCTAATTGGATAGCCGTCGGGACGACCGTTGCCGCAGTCCTGCTCCTGACTGGTCGCGAACAACTTCATGATCTGGCGCGTCGTGTTGAGATCAAGGAGATTGTCACAGCAGGTCAATTTCTGATCCTCACGGGTCTTATCCTGCCGCTGCTACCGGCCCATCCGATCTCAAGTCTGACCAGCATCACACCCCGGCAAGCCTGGTTGGCGTTAGTGGCCGTCTGTACAGTCTCTTACGCAAGTTATATTGCGCAGCGCTATTGGGCCGCGTCGATCGGCGGATTGTGGATGGCAGCCTTGGGTGGTCTCTACTCTTCGACAGCAACTACCGTAGTATTGGCGCGCCAGGCAAAGTTTGATGAAGCCATACGCGCCCAAGCACAGGCCGGGATCACCCTGGCAACCGCGATAATGTATTTACGCATTCTGCTTGTAGTGGCGGTCTTCAACACCGCACTTGCGCGCCGTTTGGCTATTCCACTCTTGATTCTCTGCATAGCCGCTCTGTTGATCGTCGCTGCGCAATGGTGGTTATTGCAACCATCGCATCAGGAACCAAAACAGATCGCAATGAACAGGAATCCGTTGGAACTTGGCACTGCTGCAATTTTCTCGGTGCTTTTCGTCGTTACTTCTCTGCTGTCCACTTGGGTAACGGCAGAATTTGGTACCACTGGGGTTTACTGGCTCGCGGCGATAGTGGGATTCACAGATATCGATCCGTTTGTTCTTAATCTGGCCGAGGGAGGCACTGCGGCAGTGCCGATGGATGCGATCGTTGTTGCAATCGTGATCGCTACGTCCTCCAATAATGTCCTTAAAGCTGGATATGCCGCCTTTTTTTCTGGAGGGCGAGCCGTTTTGCCAAGCGTCATAGCACTCCTTGCCCTCGCGGCCGCGGGTGGCGTATTCGCGATTGCAATGGCAAGCCTTGGAGGAAATACGGGTTGAGTACGCCGTCGGCAATCAGTTCTTCCAGCCTTGCAGGCTGACTGTGCGCGTGAATCCGATGCGCGTCACAGGGTACGTTGCTTCTGACCAAAAGTGAAAAATGGTGACCCCGTAGTAGAACGACCGGCTGTTCAAAGTTCGCCACAATGGATTGATCAACAACAGCCTCGCAAACGCCCGTTACCGACAACGTAGCGCGCCTCCTGTCGCTCAACAAAGAATTCTTCGTAAGTCATGATCGGTTGACCGGGATGACTGGTCTGTCTGTGTTGAACGTAGGCATCATAATCGGGAATGCCAATCATGAGACGGGCGGTTCGGACAGACCATTCCTTAAGTGTCAGAATATCAAGCATGGCTTCCTCCTGCGACGCCGGCAAATTCTGCTTCGATAGCGGTCGACGTGGGTGTGCCCAAGGCTTTGCGGATATTGGCAATGCCGTAGATAACAATTGACACGACGACCGCGACAAACAGGGCTGCCAGGGTAGCATCGACGTAGTCATTAAATATGATGCGGCTCATCTCATCCAATGTCTTGGCCGGGGCCACGACCTGGCCGGCTGCGACCGCGTTGCTCAGTTTGGTCGCGTGGCTGAGGAAGCCGACCGTCGCGTCGGCACTGAATACCTTTTCGAGGCCGGCAGTCACCGTGCACAGAACGAGCCACGCGGTGGGGATGATGGTCACCCACGCATAGCGCTGGTGCTTCATTTTGAACAGCACCACAGTGCAAAGGGTGAGCGCGATGGCAGCAAGCATCTGATTGGAGGTACCGAACAGCGGCCACATCGTCCATATGCCGCCTAGCGGGTCGATTACCCCTTGGTAGAGGAAATATCCCCACAGGCTGCATGCGAGTGCTGAGCCGATGAGATTGTTGGTCCAGGAATTCGTGATCTTGAATGCCGGAACGGCGCTACCGACCAGATCTTGGATCATGAAGCGGCAAACCCGCGTCCCGGCGTCAACCGTGGTGAGGATGAACAGAGCCTCGAACAGAATGGCGAAATGATACCAGATCCCCATCAGCAGCTGCCCACCTAGCAGCCCCGACAGGATGCTTGACATGCCAACCGCCAGCGTCGGAGCCCCACCTGTCCGCGACAAGATTGTGATCTCGCCGACGTCATGGGCAACCTGCGTGAGCATATCCGGTGTCACAACGAAGCCCCAATTGGAAATTGTCTGAGCCGCCTGGGCAGCGGTGCTGCCAATGATACCGGCCGAGCTGTTCATGGCAAAGTACACGCCCGGATGGAGCACCGAGGCACTGATCATTGCCATGATAGCGACGAAAGATTCCATCAACATTGCGCCGTAGCCGATGAAACGAATCTGGTCCTCATTTTCGATCATCTTCGGTGTTGTTCCCGAGGATATCAGCGCGTGCCAGCCGGAGACCGAACCACATGCGATCGTAATGAACAGAAATGGAAACAGACTCCCTGCCCAGACCGGTCCGGTACCGTCGACAAACTTGGTAACCGCAGGCATCTGCAGGTCCGGACGGACCAGAACGATCGCCACGGCCAGAAGGGTGATAACGCCGATTTTCATGAAGGTCGAAAGATAATCCCGTGGCGCAAGCAACAACCAAACCGGCAGCACGGAAGCGACGAAACCATAGCCGATGATGATCAGGGCCAGCGTCGGACCGCTGAGATTGAAATATGCAGCCAGTTCCGGCGTCTGCGAGACGGTGCGTCCATAGATCAACGCCGCCATCAGCAAAACAAATCCGATCACTGACATTTCCAACACCCGGCCTCGGCGGATGAATCGGACATAGACGCCCATGATAAAGGCGATCGGAATTGTGCAGGAAACCGTGAAGGTCCCCCATGGGCTGCCTGCCAGAGCTTGAACGACAACCAGCGCCAGGACGGCCAGAATGATGATGCAAATGAGCAGCACCCCGACGCCGGCGATGGTCCCGGCGACCGGGCCCATTTCGGATCGAACCATGTCGCCCAGCGAGTGACCGTCGCGGCGGGTCGACAGGAAGAGAACCGTCATATCCTGCACGGCCCCTGCAAATACCACGCCGACCAGAATCCAGAGTGTACCGGGCAGGTAGCCCATCTGCGCGGCCAGTACTGGACCGACCAGCGGACCGGCGCCGGCTATCGCCGCGAAATGATGACCGAACAGGACGTAGCGATTGGTCGGAACGTAGTCGAGGCCATCGTTGTGGCGATAAGCAGGGGTTTGCCGGGCCGGATTGATGCCTAATACCTTGGTGGCCACGAATAATGCGTAGAAACGGTAGGCAACGAAATAAATGCACACCGAGGTGATCACAAGCCACGCGGCGTTGACCGTTTCCCCGCGATTGAGCGCGATAATTGTAAATGAAGCGGTTCCCAGCGCTATCACTGCGGCCCAGAGCAATTTTGATTGCAGGCCATTCCTGTTGGCAGTAAGCGCGGACATAGTGATTTCTCCCTGCCTGTGGGTGACTGCGCGGCTGCCAATCGCTTCCGCGTGCGGACGCTGTTCGCCGGATCTAAACGCCTGCCTTGGTTGAAGTCAAAAGCATACATCGCCAGCATGTAGCTGGCAGCAGTTAGTGCAAATCGACCATGCGCGGGGCGAGGACGCTCAAGATAATTACCGATGAAAACCGCGAACCTCCGCCTTGATCTAAATCAATATCCGGATAGTCCCGCAGGGACAGGCAGACGCCGAGCTTAGGGTGCCGTCGAGACGTCAACGATCCAAACGCGCGATTTTCGGCCGGGCCTCCCCGAGCGTTCGTGATCCCATGAAAAGGCCAATATGACCGCCCGGGACCAGGCCTTGCTGACAATGGTCCGAGGTGAGCCGACGTATTGCTCGGCATTGGAGACTTGCTCTTTGGTGGTGATGTCGTCCGCATCGCCGGCCAGCAGGTATACCGGACAATTTATCTGCTTGAGGTCCAGCCGTCGGCCCAGACCCACGAATGTCCCTTTGGCAAGTCGGTTTTGCTTGAATAGCTGGGTAATCGCTTGAAGATAAAATCGTCCCGGCAAATCGATCGGGTTCTCATACCAGCTCTCGAAAGTTTCTTCCTTTTCCAGATAAACAGGGTGATCGATACTCTCATAAATATCAATGTGCTGCTGAATATAATGCTGTTGCGGATCAAGACCCTTCCAGCCTTTAAGCATGATACTGCCGGGCATCAGGCCACCACCGACGGCAACCAGCTCTTCGTAAATGAGGTCGGGTAGCTGTGCGCCAACTGCTTGACTGGTCCGTCGCCGGCGTCAGTATCAATCGGTGCGCCCGCCAGCACCAGACTGGCGACCTTATCGGGAAATCGCGCAGCATACATCGCTGACATCCATCCCCCTTGGCACAGCCCGACGAAATTCACCTTACCGCCGAGATCGTCCACGCAAACATTTATGGCGGCGAGATAATCATCGATCTCCAGGTCCTTCATGTCCTCGGTAGCGATTTCCAGTCTGCAAGCAAAACCCGGCTTAATCCGTTGGTCAGCAGTGATTCAATCAGGCTCTGTCCCTTGTGGTAGTCGGCGATCATGGCGGTGTGGCCGGCATAGGGCGCGTCGACGATGGTAGGCACACCGGCTTGTTGGGCCTGCGTAGGCGCCGGCGAGGCCGACAATCGCGTGAATGAGTTCGAATATAGCCATGTCAGGTGGGATTTGACGCCGGAAGTTCCAGCGGGCTGCCGCACATCTCGTACCAATATTGAATTCCGCTCCAGGCTTCTTGGGCGGTCTCGGCGAACCAAAAAAGCTCGCGATCTTCCGGGTCGACCACACCTTCGTCGACCAGGAAATCAAAATTGATGACACCGCGCCAATAGCTCTCGCCAACAAGTATGATGGGAAGCGGGTTGATCTTGCGTGTCTGCACCAAGGTGAGCACCTCGAGCAGTTCATCGAGCGTGCCATAGCCGCCCGGGAAAGCCACTAACGCCTTAGCCCTTAAAAGAAAGTGCAACTTACGCAGAGCAAAATAATGAAACTGAAGGCATAAACTCGGAGTAACATACGGATTTGGATACTGCTCATGCGGCAAATTGATGTTGAGACCAGCGGTCGGGGCACCAACGTCGAACGCCCCCCGGTTAGCGGCCTCCATTATGCCTGGGCCACCACCTGTCATAATGATGAGGCGCGACTTGCCGGCAGCCCCGACCAGACGACCAAATTCGCGCGCAATTTCGTAGTACCGGCTTTTTTGTAAGATGCGCTCGGCTACTGCTAGCTTTCGTAACCCATCCTCACCGTTAGGTGCATTTGCCTGCTCGCGACGCAGCGTTTCGATTTGCCGGCGTGCCGCAGCCGGTTCGGGTATTCGTGTGCTGCCGAAGACAACGATGGTCTGTTCGACACCATTTTCCCTTAGGACCGACTCGGCTTTCAAATACTCAAGCTGCAGCCGCAATCCGCGTGTATCGTCCCGTTTCAGAAATTCCTGATCCTGTTCGGCCAGGCGATACGTGGGACTCGAAAGGATTTCCTGAATCCGATGGGGTGCGTCCGGGTCTTCGTTAGCGGATTTGGGTTGACGCCCGGGCAGCGGTTTCCGGCGCTGCCGCGCATGCGCCGGGTGCGGGACTCCCAAGTCTTTGAAAATAGGCGGAAGGTTATTGTTCATCGTGGCTCCGGCTGGTGGCGCATGGGGGGCGTCGCGATGCGTGCGGCACCACCGCCGCGCGACCTTGACGATTGACACGGGGTCCAATGGTGGCGGCTACGCGGTAGAAATTTACCACGGATCGCCTCCTTCGGCAGTTACAGCGTACGGACGACGATTACCAGACGGGTCGGACAAAAGGTGTGATCCATTTGGGTCTTATCCGCCGCCGGTTTGCCTCCGCGGCCTGTCATCCCGGCTCAAAGCGAAAGCTGCCGGCCGCACGCGGGGAGGTGCTGGGGGGCCATGCGCATCGTTCCGGCGTGATCAGTCCACATTGATCGGGGTGCCGCCCACGCTGGTTTTGCGAGAATTTCGGGCTACCTGCGGTCGGGGCCGCCTTCCGCACTGCGATGCGGCTTGCTTTCGACGTCGATGGTGAGCGACTCTCAGGCAAGCGAACGGGTCGACGGCACAACGGCGCCAGACCTGAAGGGAACTCCCACCGCTATATTTTGGCGTGCGCCTTCAGGCGCACGACGCGACACAGATCGGTGGCAGGGTCCAGGCTAGCTACGAGGTACGGGAGCGCGTCGACCGTCAAACTGATCTTTCGTTTGCCAGAGTGCAGTCCATGGACACTGCGGTGGTGACAAGGACCCGCAGTAGAACCGGCAGAGGTGTCTTCGATGTTTAAAGTGTCATGCCCGTCGGGCGAAATGCGAGACGGCACCGCGACCGTGTGTCGACCAGCCCGTCACCCGCCGCTGCTGATACCGCGACGATCGCGACGCAGTTGCCGATCAGCACTGGCTTGCCTCGCGCTATCCCCAGCATCGTTTTGACTTCACTGGATCGCGTGGGAGTCAGGGATCGCGGCGGACTGCAGGATCAATTGCCGCAACTGATCGGCGAGCGGATGCCCCGGCAGGTCACTGGTAAGCACCTTCGCGACGGCACCGTCCGGGCCAACGAGGTAGATGAACGAGCTGTGATCAACCGAATAGTCGCCACCGCCAAGGTCGCGAGCCGCATAATAGACTCGATATTGCGCCGCCGCCGCAGCGGTTTGTTCCGTCGTCCCGCGCAGTGCCACAAAGCGCGGATCGAACGAACTGACGTAGTCGGCCAGTGCTCGTGGAGTGTCCCGGTCTGGATCGACGGTGATGAAAATCGGCTGAATTTTATCGGCGAGCGGGCCAAGCTGCACCAGCGCGGTCGTGATATTAGTCGGGGCGGTCGGGCAGACATTCGGACAAGATGTGTAGCCGAAGTAGACGATCAGCCATTTGCCACGAAAATCCCGATCGGTCACGACGGTCCCGTCGGGTTTGCTGAGCGTGAATTGTGAGCCGATCGTTAGACCCTGACCGACTGCACCATGGCTAAGCCATGGCTAAGCCGCATGACCTCAACGAATGATGCCGCTGCCGCGCCAACAATCGCCACCACGGCAAGTCCGGCGGCAATTATATGGCGAGATGTCGCCCCAGTCAGAACGGTCCGCAGGGATTGTTCTTTTAGAAAATTCCGAAGCACCGCTCTCCTCCGGACAATTGTCCCGCCCGCCCTCGCCCAGGTCCCGCGGCCACGGATGACTTTTGAATAAGTCTAAGGTTGTTGTCGCCCGGGTCAAAACTGTACTTGCGCAATCCCAAGTGATTTTGGTCGAAAATTCGGATTTCACCGAAGCCGATTCACGGTCGGCACCCGAACATCAACAAATCATAGGTCAATTCCGTCATTTTGATGGGTGCAGGCCGCTGGGCTGCCGCCAGGAGTCGCGGATCGGCCTCGTGAGGGAATCCGCGGCAGCAATGCGATTCGACGAGTGTTATCATTTATATTGATGCTAACGCATAACATATTCGCATGAGCTCGTTGATCCATTGGGCGTGCTTGAATTTTTGGGCAATTGTCAAGTTCGGAGAAATACTTGAAGGGTGGATGTGAAAGGCTGGGTGCCTTCTCGTTGGGCCCTCGGCCGACCATTCCGGAATGTCGGCGTCAACAATTCTGCCAAAGATCGGTGGAAATCAGAAGGATTTTTTTTCAACTGGCGGCAAAACAATGGGATCCAATGAGTTTGCAGTGCAAACCGCGATCATCAGATTCATTTGCTGCAATGCAAATAAGTTCCAATGAAAATCATATGATCTTCGCCTAAAGCCTCGCAAAATTTTGTGCTGCGCTGCAAATAGGAATCAACACAACTGGTTTTGTGGACTCTTCAGAATCTATTTTGCTGAGATATTTTCTTGTTCATAATGGAATGGAATGAGATTTCGACAGAATTTCAAACGTTCTAGTAGCCGCAGCTGGGCCTGCTCAACCAAGAGAAAGTTCAGTGTTCCCTCAGATATCAAAGATCAATACTAATAGGTATGCGCCATAACTATAAATTTGATTGATTGCCTTGACACATTACCGCATCATCGTTCGGGAGGGGGAGAGGGGCATCATTTTTAAGAATGAACTCCCGCAGACCGCGCATTTGTCTGCGTGGAGGATCTTTTGAGCGCGCTCTCTGCGTCCCGCCGTTACGCCGCGGCAATATGGGAAGGAAAAGGAGGGATCATGTTCGATCTCGTTTTTACAAACAGGCTCACAAGGCATCGGTGCCTTGATGGGCTGGCTCAGAACGGGGAAGT
>Ga0187783_10000149_pt1 | contig 52330 bp, 40 predicted proteins | sample 1015_SJ02_MP02_2_FD_132471 | JGI IMG/M metagenome (GOLD analysis project Ga0187783, IMG submission 132471) | Tropical peat soil microbial communities from peatlands in Department of Meta, Colombia - 1015_SJ02_MP02_20_MG | ecosystem: Environmental > Terrestrial > Soil > Wetlands > Peat | place... | reverse complement strand
GTCAGTGCCGCATTTGGGCCGCTAGGGACTCCCTGCAGCACATGATTTCGCTGCGTGACGAATCGCACCTCGTTCAGTTTTTCGGGCGAAATGACGCGCGTGTAGGCCGCGTTGACGAAATAGTTGTTGATCTTGCCAGTCACTGAATACCCATTGATATTGGCCCAAGGCACGAGGTTGTCGGCTGTCACAAACGGGTCAAGCGTCGGATTGCGCTGTCCCCCAAGAGTCACGGACAGCTGGTCCTTCTGGCTTAGCCGGAAATCGAACCGCATCGTGAGCTCGTTGCGATTGTCCGTGGCCGCTGCGGCAGGTGCAACGAGGCCACTGGCTGTGACCGGCATCAGACCCTTGTTTATATAGTTCACCGAGACCGGGTTGAGCGCCGCCGGATTCAAGAAGCCGGCCGGCTGAGTTGGATCCTGGTAGAACGGATTTGATGCCAGGAACGCCACCACGTTTGGGTCGAACGAGAAGTTGCAACCGGCGGCCGGCGTCGAAATGCAGGCCGTCTCTGCCGGGGTGAAGACGGGCACCTGTGAGAGGACCGGGATGGCCTGATCCGATTGCCGCTGGCCCTGGTACCCGACAAAGAAGAAAAACCGGTCTTTGCCGTTGACGAGGTGGGGAATCCTGATGGGTCCTCCGAACGTCCCGCCATACTGATTGCGGCGCAGGGGGTCTCGCTCCACCCCATTGATTTTATTGAAGTAAGAGTTCGCATCCAGGTCGCCATTACGGAGGTAATCAAAGGCGCTTCCATGCCATTGGTTCGTTCCAGACTTGGTCACTTCGCTGATGATCCCGCCGCTGTTTCGGCCATACTCAGCCGAGTAGTTGCTCTCCAATACCCGGAACTCCGCAATCGTGTCGGGGTTCGGATTGTAGGTCACGCTGTTGTCCAGCAGGTTGTTGTTCAAGCTGCCGTCCAGCAAGAATGTGACGGAGTCGGTGCGACCCCCAGCGATGCTGTAGTCTCCTGCACCCGTATTGTCGGGATTGGTCTCAGTGACTCCGGGCTGCAGGAGTGCGAGATCGATCGTATTCCGCCCGTTTAGCGGGGCTTGCTGGATGGCGTCGCCAACCACGGTGGCTCCCACCGTTGGATTGACCGTCTCGACGGTGGATACATTCGCGTTGACTGTGACGCTTTCGCTGGTCGTCCCGACCTTCAGAGTGATATCGAAGCGCAGCGATTGATTGATCTGCAGGGGCTTTTGCTGCGTCGTGACGGTCGCGAAGCCTGCTTCTTCCACTTGCACTTCGTAGGGGCCGATGGGGAGGTTTGGCACCTCAAAGGTACCGTCGCCTCGAGTCATGGTTGTCTGGGAGATATGCGTAGCGGTATTGATCACATTTACGGTCGCACCGGGAACCACCGATCCCTGCTGATCGTAGACTGTCCCGATCACTTTTCCGTACGCATCTTGTGGGAACGCTGGCGTGGCCGAGAAAACGAAAAATGCGAGTGCAGATACACTAAGAGACACCAAGGTTCTTTTCATGTGCCCACCCCCAAAATTCGGACCTACCCGCGGGCAAGCATACTCCAAACCAGCAGGGGCGGCTCATAATCCTTGGTTATGGTTCGAAAAGAAAATTGCTATGAAATAGGCCAAATTGGCTGGAAAAGCGGTGGCTTCCTGAAGGAATGAAACAGGACCCGCGGACGGCACGTATAATAGGCAGAGTCTCAAGCCATGGCCAACAAGACGTTGATGCCGATCGGCGAAGCTGTGCGCATCGCCTCCAGCAGCCTCTGGGCGCATAAGATGCGCACTGTGCTTACGCTGTTGGGAGTTGTAATTGGCGTTTCCGCGGTAATCGCCGTCGTCAGTCTCGTAAGCGGTCTGAACCGCTACGTGGCCGAAAAAATTTTCAATCTCGGCGCGGACGTTTTTCTCGTCAGGCGCGCGCCTTCCATCATCACCAGCGTCGACCAATGGGCCGCCAGCCAGAAGCGCAGAAAATTCAAATACGACGATTACAGATTCCTTCGCGACAATTGCCAGAATTGTGTCGCCGTCGCCGCCGACTTGAACAAAGTCGGACAGGTCAAGTACGGCTCGAACACGCTCGACGATTCCAACATCATCGGATTCACGCACGAAATGCCGGAAGTGTTGAGCCGCGAACTCGCCAGCGGCCGATATTTCACTGCACTCGATGACGCGCGGGCTGCACATGTCTGCGACGTCGGCTTTGACGTTGTCGACAAACTGCTGTCCGGCACGAATCCGCTTGGCAAAATGATTCACATCGACCAGAGCGAGTGCGAAATCATTGGCGTCGCGACCAAGCGCGGCTCCGTGATGGGTCAGTCGCAGGACAACTGGGTGATCATGCCGCTCACGACATATCTCCAGACCTACTCGAGCGATGACTCGGTCACGCTTTGGGCGAAAGCTGACGGCACGGCGAATATCGACAGGGCCATGGATGAAGTGCGGCTGCTCTTGCGTGCGCGGCGGCACGTCGCCTACCGCGATCCGGACGATTTCGCGATGGAAACGAACGCGTCCTTCCTGCAGATTTGGGGAAGCATCAGCAGCACCTTCTTCGGCGTGATGATCGGTATCACCTCGATCGCGCTGATCGTCGGCGGCATCGTGATCATGAACATCATGCTCGTCAGCGTCACGGAGCGCACGCGCGAGATTGGCTTGCGCAAGTCCTTGGGTGCGCGGCGCAGCGATATCCAGAGGCAATTCTTGATCGAGTCCTCTGCAATTGCGGCGATCGGCGGCCTCATCGGAATAGTTCTCGGCATTCTCGTCGCCAAGATCGTCACCTGGACCACCGCCTTGCCGAGTTCCGTCCAAGTTTGGTCCGTGCTCATCGGACTGATCGTGGCCACGTGCGTCGGTCTTTTCTTCGGTGTTTATCCGGCGACAAAAGCAGCCAAACTCGATCCGGTCGTGGCTCTGCGGCAGGAATGAGGAACAAAGTGGCCAAGCGCAGCTTTGATGAATTGAAAGAGTCCGTGCTGCTAGCGCTGGACGTGTTGCGGCGCAACCGGCTCCGCTCGTTCCTCACGGTCCTGGGAATCGTAATCGGCGTGATGACCATCATCGTCATCGGCGCGGTCATCAACGGACTCAATTCCAACGTGCTTGGCAATATCCAATCGCTAGGGTCAAGCACGATCATCGTCGCGAAATTTTCCTGGGCGACACTCGGTCGTCTGCCAGCTTCTGTCCTGCAGCGCAAGGACATCAAACCCGAATGGGTGGACGGCCTTCGCCAACTGCCGCACATCGTAGCGGCATCGCCTGCGGAGCAAATCGCCAATTATGAGGTGGGCGCGGGATCGAGCGAAGTGCGGCGCGGAAATCTTCGCTCGAAAAACGTGATTCTCGAGGGAGACGGGCCTGAGATTGCGCAGATCAGCGATTTCAATCTTACGCGTGGCCGCTTCTTCAACGAAACGGACGAGGAGTATCGCACACCTGTCACTGTGCTTGGTCACATTACCGCCAACACGTTGTTTCCGAACGGCGAAGATCCCATCGGCCAGACGGTGCTGCTCGAAGGCCACGTCTTTACTGTCATCGGAGTTTTGGAGGAGCAGAAGCAGGCGCTCGGAACCGGCGAAAATCCTCAGGACAACATCGCGCTGATGCCTTTTTCGCTTGTCCGCAAATTGCATCCTGAATTCAAGAACGTCGTTTTGCTTGCGAAGGCGGACAGCACGGATGACCTGTCCGTCGCAGTGGATGAAGTGCGGGAATACATGCGGCGTGTGCGTAAGCTTCCGTCCGATAAGGACGACGATTTCGCCATTATGACCACGGACACCTTCGTCCAAACCTGGAACGAAATCTCCAATGGCATTTTCATAGTGATGCTCGCCGTTGGTTCGGTAGCGCTGCTCGTCGGCGGCGTCGGCGTTATGAACATCATGCTCGTCAGCGTTACGGAGCGCACGCGCGAAATCGGCGTCCGCAAAGCGATCGGCGCGCGTCGCACGAATATCTTGTCGCAGTTCCTGCTCGAGTCCGTCACATTGGCGCTGGTCGGCGGCGCGATAGGAGTGTTTCTGGGCTGGTCTCTGGTTTTCGGGGTGCAGTTGATTTTTCCATCCTTCCCTGCATCCGTCTCAGCCAGATTGGTGGCGCTCGGAGTTTCCGTGGCCAGCATGATTGGAATTTTCTTCGGCGTGTATCCCGCGTGGAAAGCAGCTCGGCTCAATCCTGTCGAAGCGCTGCGCTACGAATAGGGACTCTCGGCTCGGCCGCATTCCCGATGCGCGAATAGTCACAAAAGATTGAATCCCTTCTGACGTTTGCGTCCAGCTTTTTAGTAGAATTTCGGGGTCACGTAAAGCAGCGCACCTCCCGCCCTGTTATCGCTGCGCAAGAACGTTTGAACAAATTGGCGCTACGCGTGTCGCAATTCGAAGTGCAAATGTTTCGCATGAAGTCCTCGCGTGCGAGACCGAGAAAGCAACATCCCAAGGGGTGCAGAAAAATGCCAGGAAGAAATTTCAGCGTCAACGCTGCTGGCGGGAAATTATCGATCTATTTTTGCCTGTTGACTGCGTTGCTCGCGGCGCCAGCAGTCGCTTCCGCCAGCACCGCCGCATTCGATCTGGCCGGGCCGCGCGTGGAAGTCCGCGTCACTCGCAGCGGGAAGACGCTGCCAATCGCGCAAGTGCCGAATCTTCAGGCCGGCGACCGTGTCTGGATCCAAGCCGATTTTCCCGATACGCAGTCCGTGCACTATCTGTTGATCGCGGCCTTTCTGCGTGGGACCACGAATCCGCCGCCCGACGCCTGGTTCACGCGAATCGAAACCTGGAACAAACAGACTCGAGCCGAGGGAACGGTGATCACCGTTCCTCAAGGCGCGCAGCAATGCCTGTTTTTTCTCGCGCCGGAAACCGGAGGCGACTTCGACACTCTGCGCTCAGCCGTTCGCGGCAAACCCGGCGCTTTTGTGCGAGCGTCGCAGGATTTGAATCAGGCGAGCCTCGATCGCGCGCGCGTCGACAAATACCTCGACGATGTGAAAGAAACATCGGATGCCGATCCCGCTGCCCTCCATCAGCGTTCCGCGCTTCTCACGCGCACGCTTGATCTGAAGCTCAATGAGGACTGCTTCCAGAAGCCCGTCGAAGAACAGGCAGCCTGCCTGACGAAAGATAGCGATTCACTGGTGCTTGACGACGGTCAAAGCCAATCGATGATCGCCACCCTAGCTACGGGGCCGTCGGCGGACTTGGCCGGCGCGGTCAGTACCACGTCACTCGCGGGCGGAGGTTTTTACAGCCCCTACGTCGGCTCGATTGTCGATATTGCGAAAATCTTCGGCAACATGCGGAGCGCCAAATACCAGTACATTCCGGCGCTCGCGCTGCCAAAAGGCGATGAACTCAATCTTCAACTGAATACTCCTCCTTCATTCAAGAATCCGAAATCAGTTCTCGTTGTCAGCCTGCCAAGTGTGGAAGGGGCGCAGCAGCCGCCGATGCGCCCGGTAAACGAGTCTGAAACTTTGTGCCTTCAGAAGTCGCCGCTGGTTGTTCAGGTCCAAGGCTCGCCCGTGGTTTTTTCCACCGATATCGCGCATGATTTTGTTCTGCATCTCCAGGGCAACTCGGGCACATCGATTGATCTGCACGCAAAGCCTGACGCCGCTTCTGGCGGCTTTTTGGTTGACAACTCGCAGCTGCCGCCAGCGGACAAATTGGGGACGACGCAACTCACCGGGAGGCTTCATGGTTCGTGGGGCTTTGATTCATATGATGGCCCAAGTTTTCGTTTTGAAGTGGCGCACCAGACCGCATGGACCGTTCCAGCGGCCGATCACGGATCCCTGATTGTCGGGCGCGACGCTTCCATTCACGTGGAGTCCGATTGCGCCGTTTGCACGGAACATGTTTCCGTGCAGGACCAGCAGGGCAAGGACTTGAAGGCTGCCTGGAAACTCGCCAAGCCCGGTGAACTCCAGTTGCAAATTCCGCTGAAGGACGAGCCTGCAGGTCCCATGAGAATCGTCGTGAAGCAATTCGGGATCGCCACTCCTGACGAGCTCCCGCTGCGCGCCTACTCCGAAGCGGCCCACCTCGATAATTTCGTCATTAGTGCAGGCGATGAACAGGGTGTGTTGCGCGGAAACGGTCTGAACGAAGTGGACAGCATGGAATTGAACGGAATTCGGTTCGTGCCCGCGAAGCTTTCACGCATAGCGCAAAAAGACGAACTGAGTCTCGCTGCCACAAACCAGGCCCCAACCACTTCGCTTCAGCCCGGCGAAAAAGTTGTCGCGAACGTCGCGTTGAAGGACGGCCGCGTTCTCGATCTGCCAGCCACCGTCGCTCCGCGACGCCCGCAAGTGAAGCTGATCAGCAAGAGCGTGCAAGTCGCGCCTGGTTCTTCAGCGATTCGCTTCGGGGATGCAAGCCAGCTTCCGCAAAACGGCAAGTTGTCGTTTTTCTTGAAATCCGAGGTGCCGGACGAATTCTCGCGCACGGAAAAAATCGAGGTCGCTACGGCGGATGGCTCGTCGGACGTGCTATTGACCATCGCCAATGGCGACTTGGTCTTACAAGACTCTCAGACGATGCTGGCCGTACTCGATCCGCTCAAGAGTTTCGGGGCGTCCGCGTTTGGTGCGTTGCGTTTTCGGCCGGTTGGGGATGTCGCAGACGATTCCTCGAAAGGCGATTGGCAACCGCTCGCAACGCTCGTGCGTGTGCCGACTCTCAAGGAAATTCGCTGCCCCGATGATCCCAGCCAGGCCTGTCACTTGATTGGAACTAATCTCTTTCTGATCGATTCCGTCGCTTCGGATTCCAAGTTCACGCAGCCCGTTGCAGTGCCAGTCGGATTCGTCGATTCCAGCCTCAACGTGCCGCGCCCGAGCGGCACTCTCCTGTACATCAAGCTCCGCGACGATTCCAGCGTCATCAATACAGTCGCGCTCCCGGTGCTGCCGCAGGAGCAGTGAAACGAGAACGTTGGGTGGGAAACGAAAGAGTTCTACGCCGTCGCAGCAGCGCCGGCTAATGACGCAAGCGATTCCTCATAGGGCGCGCGCGCCACGCCACGTTCCGTAATAATTGCCGTGATCCAACGCGCGGGCGTCACGTCGAATGCAGGATGAGCAGCATGAACATCGGCTGCGACACGCACGCCGCCAAGGTGAGTCACTTCCTCCGCAGAGCGTTCCTCGATCGGAATTTCATCGCCGGACGGAATCGAGAGATCGAGTGTCGAAATCGGCGCCGCCACATAAAATGGAATGCCGTGCTCCTTCGCGAGCACCGCGATTCCGTATGTGCCGATCTTGTTTGCCGTGTCGCCATTGCGCGCGACCCGATCGGCGCCGACCACAACAGCGCCTACGCCTCCGGTCTTCAGGAAATGTCCCACCATGTTGTCCGTGATCAGCGTCAGCGGAATCCCGTCCTGATGGAGTTCCCAAGCCGTCAGGCGCGCGCCCTGCAAATAAGGGCGCGTCTCGGGGACTAGCACATCGACTTTATGTCCTTCTTCTACGGCCATGCGGATCACACCCAGAGCCGTTCCGATTCCACCCGTCGCGAGGGCACCGGCATTGCACTGCGTCATCACTCGGACGCTCTTCGGCAGCAGTTCGGCCCCGAAATGTCCGATCCGCTCGTCGGCCTCGCGGCGCTCCTGATGCACCTTCTGCGCTTCTTCGACCAGCGTTTTCTTGATTCGCGCAATACCGCCGGAGCCCTCCCGCGACGCCGCGGTGGCAAGTGCCACAAACCGGCTCTTGAATCGCTCGATGGCCCAGAACAAATCCACCGCCGTCGGCCGCGTGCGCGCAAACGTGTCGCACATCGTTGCAAACTCTGTGCGCAATTCGTCTAGGGTTTTCGCTTTCGAATGCTCGACCCCCAAGGCGATCCCCATCGCGGCTGCCACGCCGATCGCCGGTGCGCCGCGGATCTCCATATCCTTGATGGCCTTGGCCACGTCGCGATAATCCGTGTATATGTGGTGGACCACTTCGCGAGGCAGCCGCCGCTGATCGAGCAGCACGACACCCTCATTCGTCCAACGGATTGGCTCAACGGTGCGCAAATCAAATATCTCCGTCTCGTCGTATGTGAAAGATTGCAGCTTATTCTAACTGATTCAATCTCGCCGCGAGATCCTTACTGGACATTAATGCAAATGCGGCCAGCGATGCGGGCCAATCATCGAGACCGCCATCGCGACGACTTGGGTGGAGTTATACGCCACGTGCAGAATCCAGCTGGCGATCACGCTCCTCGTGATCGCACGCGCCGTCGTGAATACGATTCCCACGACGACAAGCAGCGCAATTTGCCACCACCCTCCCCAAAGTTGCAATGCGTGAAGCAAACCGAACAGCGTGCCAGTCAAAATGATTCCGAAAACCACGCCAAGACTGCGCGCTGCAACCGGATAGAGATACCCGCGAAAGATAGTCTCCTCCACCACCGGCGCGACGAGCACAGCCGTGATCATGAAAAGCACCGACGTCGGCGGAAACTCGAGAATTTTTTCGATCGGCAATTGCTGTTTTGGCGGTGCGATGTTGCTCGCGATCATCACCAGCGCAGCCAGAAAAATTCCAATGGAAATCAGCACGAGCACCGTGCCGCGCCGGTACGCCCGCCTCTGCATGGCACGCCATCCCGCGGTGGCCCAGAACGGAGAGCGAAACCGGAGCCGAATTTGCGCCGCGAGGTAGCCGAGAATTGCGACGTCCGTGAGGATTTGGGAGCAAACAACGATAAGCCCCCACTCGTTCGGAGAGTTCTGAATCTGCGAAATTCTCAGGCCGAATGGCGCGAGAACGAGCAGAATGACGATCAGAAACAAAAATGTGAGGCCGAATGCGAGCACCGCGAGCAGCGCCAGGTCCGACCATCCCCATGGCACGCGGATATCGTCCGCAACTGAAAGCCGGACACCTTCCGCAACTTCCGAAGGGGTACCTGTGCTCAGGGCATCCCGGTACTCAGTCGGGGACGGCTCAGCCGGAAGAAAAGAATGGGGTGCGGGATCAGCGGGCTCAGGCGGGAGCGGATTCTCGTCTTCGACGTTCATCGTGTTTGAGCGTCAGCATCGCCGCCAGCGGCGCGAAACAGACCACCTGACACTGTACCGGCAGCTACTACTCTTCGCAAGCACGCCTGTCAGCCCGCGCGGTCACCATTGGTGCCGTTCCTGGCGTCGTTCAGGGCTTGCGCGAGAATCTGTCCCGTATACGATTTCTTGATGCGCGCCACCTGCTCTGGGGTTCCCTGGGCGACGACGCGCCCGCCGTCATTGCCGCCTTCCGGTCCCAAGTCGATGATCCAATCCGCCTGCTTGATCACGTCGAGATTGTGCTCGATGATCAGCACGGTATTTCCAAGCGACACGAGCCGGTTCAGCACATCGAGTAGCTTCTTCACATCATCGAAATGCAGCCCGGTGGTTGGCTCATCGAGAATGTAAAGCGTGCGGCCTGTCTGCCGCCGTGAAAGCTCGCGTGCGAGTTTCGTGCGCTGCGCCTCGCCGCCCGAAAGAGTGGTTGCCGATTGCCCAAGCTGCACGTACCCGAGCCCGACATCGACCAGCGTCTGCAGCTTTTGTTGTATCGCCGGAATGTTCTCCAAGATTTTCAGCGCTTCCTCGATCGGCATATCCAGCAAATCCGAGATCGAGTAGCCCTTGTAGCAGACCGACAACGTCTCGGCGTTGTAGCGCTTGCCTCGGCAGACCTCGCACGTCACGTACACATCCGGCAGGAAATTCATCTCGATGCGACGGAGCCCATTCCCCTGGCACGCCTCGCATCGCCCGCCCTTCACGTTGAAGCTGAAACGCCCAGGCTTATAGCCGCGCTCACGCGACTCGGGCAACATCGCAAAAAGTTCGCGAATCGGCGCGAACACACCCGCATATGTCGCGGGATTCGACCGCGGGGTGCGCCCGATCGGCGCCTGGTCGATTTGAATCACTTTGTCGATGTGCTCGATGCCGGTAATCGCGCGATGCGCTCCCGGCCTCTCCATCGAGCGATAAAGTTTCTGGGCCAGCGCCCGATACAGAATGTCGTTCACCAGCGTCGATTTGCCCGACCCGGAAACTCCCGTGACTACCGTCAGCAATCCAAGCGGAATTGCCACATCGATGTTTTTCAGGTTGTTACCGTTCGCGCCGAGAATCGATAGCGCTTTTCCATTCATGCTGCGCCGCTCGACTGGCACCGGAATTTTCAGCTGCCGCGAGAGATATCTTCCTGTCAGCGAATTCGGATTCGCGGCAATGTCTTCGGGCGCGCCCGCGGCGACCAAATGTCCGCCTGCCTTGCCCGCGCCTGGCCCCAGGTCCACGACGTAATTCGCGCGCCGAATCGTCTCCTCATCGTGTTCCACCACTAGCACTGTATTCCCAAGGTCGCGTAGCGTCTCGAGCGTGCTGAGCAGTCGGCCGTTGTCGCGCGCGTGCAGCCCGATTGACGGCTCATCGAGTACATACAGCACGCCTCGCAACCGAGACCCGATCTGCGTCGCCAGACGAATTCGCTGCGCTTCCCCTCCCGAAAGGGTCGCCGCCGAACGGTCGAGTGACAAATATCCCAGTCCTACCGCCAACAAAAAGTCGAGCCGCTCCGCGACTTCCGAAAGCGGCCGGCCGGCGATTTTGCGCTGTCGCGGCGTAAGCTTTGCCGTGATCTTGTCCACCGCTGCGCGAGCCTCTGTCAGCGGCAGCGCCGTGAAATCCGCAATTGACAGCTTCGCGATTTTCACCGCCAGGCTCTCGGGACGCAGCCTCCGTTCGTTGCACACGGCGCACGGCGCCGGCGACATATACTGCGTCAGCCACTCACGATACGTGTCCGAACTCGACTCCTCGAGATTGTCTTCGAGATACGCGAGAATCCCCTGGAAATTCAGCCCTTTTTCCGTGCCAGCATTCGACGGATTTCCGTGCAGGATCAGATGCTGCACTTTGCGTGGGAATTTCTCGAACGGCGTATCCAGGTCGAATCCGTACGCTGCCGCCGCGATTCGCAGTGTTTTTTCCAGCGCTGACGAGCCTGATCCGGGACCTAGCCCACCATCAAACAGCGGCTTCGTCCAGTCGACGATCACCTTCGCCGGATCGAACTCGTATTTCGACCCGAGTCCATGGCACTCGGGGCACGCGCCGTACGGCGAATTGAAACTGAACGACCGCGGCTCCAGTTGCGGCACAGAAATTCCGCAGTCCGGGCATGCCAGCTTTTCGGAATAGACGTGTTCTTCGCCGCCAACCACCGCAATCGTCACGAGCCCGCCCGTCAGCTTCAATGCTGTCTCGATCGACTGCTCCAGCCGCTGCGCGATTCCCTTTTTCAACAGCAGCCGGTCGACGACAATCTCAATCGTGTGGTTCTTGCGCCGATCGAGTGGGGGCGGTTCGTCGAGATTCACCAGTTCGCCATCCACGCGCGCGCGGACGTAGCCCTCTTTCGCGAATTTCTCGAGTTCTTTCTTGTACTCGCCCTTGCGCCCGCGGACTACCGGCGCCAGCACCATGATTCGGTCATCCGGCTTCAGCCCAAGGACCGCCTGCACGATCTGTTCGGTCGATTGCCGCGCGATCGGCTTGCCGCATTTCGGGCAGTGAGGAGTCCCAATCGCGCTGTAAACAACGCGCAGGTAGTCGTAGATCTCGGTGATCGTGCCCACCGTCGACCGCGGCGATCGCGTCGTCGTCTTCTGTTCGATGGCGATCGAGGGCGACAGCCCCTCGACTGAGTCCACCTCCGGCCGCTCCATCTGGTCCAAAAACTGTCTCGCATATGCCGAAAGCGACTCGACATAACGCCTTTGCCCCTCGGCATACAGCGTGTCGAAAGCCAGCGACGACTTGCCCGACCCGGACAACCCCGTGATCACCGTCAGGGTGTTGCGCGGTATCTCCAAGTCGATGTTTTTGAGGTTGTGCTGCCGGGCGCCCCGGATGATGATTTTCTTCAGGCCCATTTTGCGTACGCCTAGACGGACGGGAACCGCATACACTGGGCAGAATCAGCCCAGCGTAATCCTTGAACATAGCAAGGCTATCGAGTAGCGGTCAAGCTGCGCCGAAAAGCGGGGCTGGCGGCGACGGGCTCGCCGCTACGCGATCACCAGCCGTATGCGTCGTTTAGGGCATTACGAAATGACCGGCCCGGAGGAGCTTCGCGATCCAATCCGCGTGCGGCAGCCCGGAATCGGAGAGCGCCCTGACCTCCCTCTCGATGTCGTATTCCACCCGCCGGATAGCTGGCTGAAAGTCGTCGAGCAGCAGATACGACGCGCGGAGATCGTCGTCGTAAGAAAGACTGACGCTGCCCGTATTGGCGACGACCACCCGCGGGAGTTTGCGAATGTAGGATTGATGAATGTGCCCGTAAACCGCAACCGCCTGCCCGAGAGGCCCGTACACCGATTCCAGCTCCTCATCGGGTGCGTTCGAGCCGGGCGCAACCCAAAGGTCCTCGGGACTGGCGTGGACCAGCGCCATGTGCCCGTACTTCTGTGCCCGAGGCAAGCTGCGCATCCAGCCAAGCCGTTCTTTTCCCAGCGCTTCGGACGCAGCCATCCCAATTTCTTGTATTGCACCGAACAGAGGGCGCATTTTGGGCGACTGATTTGCGATCCTGTTGAGCGATTCGGGCGCCCACAACATTTCGTCTGTGTTACCGACCACGCCTGGCCAGCCCAGATCGCGAATCTGGTCGACAATCTCCGCGGGACTGGCCCCTGAAGTCGCCAAGTCGCCCCCGTGAAATATCAAGTCGGGGGCGGTTTCGCGCAGGTCCGCGAGTACCGCCTCAAATGCTGTCAGGTTACCGTGAATGTCCGAAACGATTGCGATCCGCATGACCGTTCTGATTGCGACTGGGGATTAGCCCACCACGTGTTCAGACTCGCGCGCAGTCAGTCCAAAGTTGCGGGCGCCAGGTCGAGTGATCTTTCTTTGCTTGGTCTTCGCTGCAAATACTTGTCTGCACGAGCAAGCCTTAGGGTAATTCCTGTAGGCATTTATTTTCCTTCGGAATTTTTACTAGCGCCCGGGACTTTTTACAGCGAATTGAAAACTCACGCCGTTTAGTTTCAGCACATTAGCTTTGGCGTTTTTCGTGCCAAGGTTATCTGCGTCAGGGGGAGGAAAGCCGAGGATCCCTACGGGGATTGAGGGCTGGGCCGGCTTCCTTCCCCCGGCCACCTACCGCTAGTCCTGCTTACGCTTCCCCCTTCTTGGATACCAGCGGCAGGTGTCCTTCGTTCCGCTTTCCTTTCGCCAAAGTACGCGCACCCATCCGGCGAAATCAAATCGTAGGTCTTGCGGCTTGCGCGTTCCCGTATCGCGCGGATTCGTGTAAATTAGTTGGCGCTTCTCGCCAATTGGGGCGTGGTCCAATCGGTAGGACACCTCACTGTTAATGAGGACGGTGGTGGTTCGAGTCCACCCGCCCCAGCCACCTCCGCGAAGCCCCTAGTAATAACGGCCGGCACTTCATCCGATGGCTCGATTAGGCTCCCATGCCGCTACTTCCGCTTGCGTGGCCGCGGGCCGGCGCTGAGGTCTGGAACCTCTTCGCCGAGCGCGGTTGCCAAGTCGATCTGATGGTCTTGCTCCTGCATCAAGATCTGCCGGATCTGCTCCGCGAGCGCGAACTCCCCCAGCGCTTCGCACTGCCGCACTCGATCGCGGTAATTGCGAATCGTCTCGTTTTCGTTGTCCAGATCGAAGCGCAGCATCTCTTTGGCATTTTTCGACGTGCGCACCGGCTTGGGCGTGACCACCGGCATTTTGCCCAGGTAGTCGATCTGGCGCGAAAGAATTAGAGCGTGATCGAGTTCCTGCTTGGCGTGAATCTCGAGTTGGGCGGCGATGTCCATGTATTCGGCGCCGCTGAGCACCTGCGAATAGACGACGTAAGCGATGATGGCTTGATATTCGCGCGAAAGGTCTTCGTTGAGCAGATCGGCGAGCTGGTCGCGTGAAATTTCAGTGTTGGTAGCAGGTGACTTCGGATCGGGCATTTGATTCCTCCTTTGAAATTGTGCGGCAGTCTGAAGGCGCGACGCAACCTGCCTGAGATCCGGCAGGCAGGCCGTTAAAAGATCACGAAAATTTCACGCTGTCGAGCATCTTCTGAAATGTCGGCTTAAGTTCCTCGAAGTGCTTCTTGGGCGCCGCGAACACGATCGTTACCACACGCCCGCCGCTTTGCGGGACAGCGACCAGCCAGTCGCGCTCGATCTGCGTCTTCCCGTCGTCGCCGGCCATTGGCGATAACGTTTCGAGTTCGATCGAGCCCGCCGCTACGCCATCGACGGTAATGTCCTTCGCGTCCGTGGTGCGCGACATGTTCATGTCGTCATGCTCCAGGCTCTGTGCGATCGCGGCGGTAAGTTGCCGCGGGCTCATCCTTGCAGGCACGCCGCGTCCCACTTGCGTCACCACGCCATAGGAGACGCCGTTGTCAGAAACGCCCGCGCGCGGCCCAATCGTGACTGAATCCTGCTGTTTCCCACGAGTGACTTCCCAATTTTCAGGACGCTGCATGGTCATCACGCGCAGTTGGGCTTCCTGAAAATTCTGGCTTGGCTGTACTTCCGAAAACGCCGCGGCAGGAATGCTGCCTGGCGCCGGACCCGCCCCCGGGAACACGGCGCCGTTTCGCCGATTCTCGCGCTCCCATCGCCCGCTCTTCGCGCCGGCGGCAATTTCCTGCGTCGTATAGGACCTGACCGCCTCGGCTTCCTTTTTTGCGACTAGAAAGGCCGCGTCGTCGTGCCTGTAGGTTCGCGGCGGCCATTTTGCAATTTGTTTTTCGATCGCGGCGCGACGGTTTCCCGGATTCGGGTGGCTGCTCAGGAATTGCGGCCCTCCGGACTGCGACTTCTTCGCCATTTTGTCGAAGAACGTCGCCAGCCCCACCGGGTCGTAGTCCGCTTTCCACAAAATGATCGCGCCCACTGAGTCCGCCTGCGATTCATCCGAACGCGAATACTTGAGCATCAGAGTGCCGGCCCCGAACTGAATTCCGCTTGCGGCCAGCGAGCCCCACGGGCCTCCGACCGCAGCCCCAGCGACGACACCTGCGACCGCGGCAATGCCGCCGAGGAGAGATCCCTTGTCTTGTTGCTTGGCCGAATGCTGCATGTAGACGTGCGCGATTTCATGCGCCATCACACTCGCCAGCTCGCTTTCGTTATCGGCGGACGTGATTGTTCCTATGTTCACGAACATCGGCCCGCCCGGAATTGCAAACGCGTTGATCTCCTTGTCCGCAACCACATGGAATTGAAACGGCCAGGAAGTATCCGGCGGGATCGTCGCGACCAATCGCTTCCCGAGCTCTTGTATGTATTTCGTAATAGGACTCGAATCCGGCAACACCGGCATTTGTTTGTAAACTTCCCTTGCGACCTGCAGTCCCAGCTGAATTTGCTGCTGGCGCGACATCCTGGGATTGCCGGGATTCGGCAGCGTCGGCTCGTTTGCCGCCGCCAGCGCTGGCATGATTACGAGGCAAAGCGCCAGGTACACTGCCACGACTTGCTTTAATCGTTCAGCAATCGTCATAGTTGTGGTGGGCTGAAGTTCGTCAGCCTTTTTCGACAGGGAAGCCCGCCTGCGTCCAATCGCGCCAGCCGCCATCCATCGAAATCACATTGCGGTAGCCCATCTTCTGCAGGTTCTCAGCCGCGAGCGCGGACCGGAATCCGCCGCCGCAGTACAAAACGATTGTCGCGCCCTTGTCCGGTACGGTTTTCTCGATGTCGCGCTCGATCACGCCCTTGCTCAAGTGAACTGCGGCCGGCAAATGGCCGCGCGCCCATTCGGACTCTTCGCGCACGTCGATTAGCGCGAACTTCTCGCCGCCTGCGACCCGCCGTTGCGTATCGCGCACACCCTCTTCCTTGATGTGTTTTTTCGCATCATTTACGAGTTTCAGGAAACCTTCGGAATGGGAAGGAGTGGCCATGTTTTCCCCCTCATTTGTATCGACGAAACACTACCACAGAGCCCGCTATTTGATGTCTCGCCAGTTCGGCCCGGCCTTGGTCTCGGCCACAAGCGGCACTCGCAGCTTGTGCACGCCCTCCATTACTTCCTTCACCAGCTTTGTGAGCCGCGGCAGCTCTTTTTCCGGCGCCTCGAACAGCAGTTCGTCATGCACCTGCAGAATCATTTTCGACTCGAAACCATCCGCAAGCCTCCGGTCGAGCTCAATCATCGCGAGCTTGATCAAATCGGCGGCAGCCCCTTGCATGGGGGTGTTCATCGCTGTGCGCTCGGCGAAATTGCGCAGGTTCACTTGCGGCGAATTGATTTCCGGAATGGGACGCGCGCGGCCAAAGAGCGTCTTGGTGAAGCCGGTTTTGCGGACCTCCGCAATCTGCCGCTCCAAGTACCTTTTCACGCCACTGTAGCGCTCGAAGTACGCCGCAATGAATTTCGCCGCTTCCTTCGTGTCGATTCCCAGTTGCTGTGCCAGTCCGAATGGTGAAAGCCCGTAGATCACGCCGAAATTGATCACCTTCGCGACGCGCCGATGCTCTCGCGTCTGCGCAAGCGGCATCACGCCAAAGACTTCCTGTGCCGTGCGAGAGTGAATGTCTTCGCCGCTGCGGAATGCTTCGAGCAAGATCGCATCCTCCGAAAGGTGCGCGAGGATCCGCAGCTCGATCTGCGAGTAATCCGCGGACAGCAGTACTTTTCCCGGGTCCGCCACGAACGCGGCACGAATTTCGCGTCCCAATTCCGTACGAATCGGAATATTTTGCAGGTTCGGATTCGACGAGCTTAGCCGCCCCGTGACTGCGCCGGTCTGGCTGAATCGCGTATGCAGACGCCCGCTCGTGCGATGTATCAATCGCGGGAGCGCATCCGCGTACGTCGATTTCAATTTCGCGAGCTCGCGATATTCAAGAATTTTCCTTGGTAGTTCATGAATCAGCGCAAGTTCTTCGAGAATTTCCGCGGCTGTCGATCGCACCTTCGCGCGCGTCTTCCGCGTTGGCTGCAGGTTCAACCTGTCGAAGAGCACTTCCGCAAGTTGCTGTGGCGAATTGATCTTGAACTCAAAACCGGCCAGCTCGTAAATCTCCTTTTCGAGCCTGTCGATTTCCTGCTGTGCTTTCGCGGAGATTACATCCAGCTCCTTCGCATCCACGCGAATTCCGGTTGCCTCCATGCGCGCGAGAACCGGCGCGAGCGGCAAGTCGATTCTCTCGTAGACGCCCTGGAGCTCGAGCCTTTCGACCTCCTTGCGCAGACCGGGCGTCAGCCGCCGCAAGAAATCGGCGCGCTCGCCCGCCGCGCCCGAAAGCGTGCAATTCAAATTTCGCAGGACGACTTCCGCAAACTCGTGATTCGCCGTGGTGGGGCGCACGAGAAATGAGTACAGCATGGACGCGTGCCGGACACCCGCGAGCGGTTTCGCGCAATCGGCAGAGTCAACCGAATCGCCCGCTAGTGCCAACTGCACGATCTTCGGATCATGCAGAACCTTGACGTGCTTTGGGTCCGCGAGCCATTCCCGCATCGCAGCCAGCATTTTGTCATCGGGATCGTTCGTGGCGGTCCGCGCGGAGTCCGTCTTCGTCGAAATTTCAATCCCGACTACGCGGGATCCGTACCCTTCCTCTTCTGGATCCTCGGCATCCAGCGCGAACCACACCGCGGTCTCCTCACCGGGCGGGATCGAGTTCAAAAACTTTCGCAGTGCCTCCGGCGACTCGAGCGCGGCATAATCCGTCGCGCGCTTTTCTGGTGCCGGCGCGAGCTCGCGCAGCAGCGACGTAAAACCCAGCTCTGAATATAATTCCCGCAGCGCCGCCCCATCCGCTTCCTGCAGCTTCAGTTCATCCAGTGCGAGCGTTACCGGGGCATCGATCGGAATTTTCGCGAGTTGCTTGCTCAGCTTCACGAACTCGCCGCATTTCTCGAGCGCCTCGCGATAGCTCGCTCGCTTCACTTCGCTTGCGCGCCTCACCGTCTCCTCGGCGCTGCCAAACTCCTGGATTAATTGGCGCGCGCCCACCTCGCCGATGCCCGCTTTACGCCGCTCGCCGGGTGCAGGTTTGTCGTTCGGATCGCGCGCGCCGGGAATGTTATCGATCGAATCGCCCATCAGCGCCATGACGTCCGGCACTTTCGCCGGCGGCACGCCCATGATCTCTTCCACTTTTTTCTCGTCGATGATCAGGTCGCCCTTCGCCGGATTCAGCAGCCGCACGCGCTCGCCGGCCAGCTGCATCAAGTCCTTGTCGCTGGTCACGACGATTACGTCAACGTCTTTATCGCCGGCCTGGTGCGCCAATGTTGCGATCACGTCATCCGCTTCGTACCCGGAGTATTCGAGGATCGGCAGGTGCATCGCTTCGCAGTAGCGCCGCACGAACGGCAACTGCACGGAAAGGTCCTGCGGCATCGGCGGGCGCTGCGCTTTGTATTGCGCGAACAGTTTGTCGCGAAACGTCGGCGCGGTCACATCGAACACCACCGCGACGTAATCCGGGCGCAGTTCCTTGTTCGCTAGCAGCCGCCGCATCATCGTCGCGAAAAGAAAAGGCACCTTCGTCGGCACGCCTGCTGACGTTTGCAGCCGGTCCATCGGCGCGTAGAACGCGCGAAAGATGTAGCCCATCGCGTCGACGAGGAAAAGGCGTTTTGTGTCTTTGGGGGCCATACGAATTGAATCTCTTGCGACTACCGCGCGCCACGCGCTGCTTGTGTGCGCGCCGCCTGTAAGCGAAAAGTCCAGTATAGCAAACCCGCGCGGACAGCTTTTCAGGCTCAAGACTTTGGGCCAGCTAGTGTACATTCTGTTGCGCCGTAGCAGCTTTATCTCCATTCATGACTACCCAAGTCGCCCGCATCCGCGAGCCTCGCTGGCCGGCCTTCGTCGCCCTGATCGCCGACGGCATGCTCTACTTCGCGCTACCCGAGCGGCTCTCCGTCGGCCCGCGCTGGCTCCTGCTCGCCATCGTGTTCCTTCTTCTGGTCCCGATCACGCACTCCTACCGGCGCGGGCGCTACGACATTGCGCGCATCCTCACATTCATCGCTATGGGCGCGATCACGTTTGGCTTGATCGCCTCGCTGGCGCTTTTGATCCAAGGCCTACCGCGTCATCTCGAGCGCCCCTCTCAGCTGCTGCTTTCTGCGACATTGCTTTGGATCACGAACGTCCTTGTCTTTGGCCTCTGGTACTGGAAACTCGACGCTGGCGGCCCTTTGGGTCGCGACACCGCCCGCGGCAACATCGAAAGTTCCTTCCTGTTTCCGCAAATGATGATGCCGAATCGCGACGCCTCCTGGTCGCCCCAATTCATCGATTATCTCTTCCTGGCCTTCAACACCAGCACCGCCTTTTCGCCCACCGACACAGCGGCCCTTTCACGCTGGGCCAAAATCGGCATGATGACCCAGGCCCTCATTTCGCTGCTGATCGTGGCGCTTCTTGCCGCCCGCGCTGTCAACATCCTCTAGTCACCGCTGGCCGCAACACGCAGCAGCCAGCCCCCTGGTACGCCCGCGCCAAACCGCCCAAGGGACGACAAGTCCACGATTCTGTGATACTTGTGAAATATTCCGAACCCGCCAGGCGTATCAATCAATGGACAGACGGCAGACCACCGGCACGATGAGCGAAGCGGAACTGGCGGATGTGCTGGCGCAGGTCCGGGCGGGCGATTCGGACGCCTGGGGCGAGCTGTATCGGCAATACGCTCCCGCCATTTTCCGGTTCTGCCGTAGGGTGCTCCCGGCGCGAGAGGACGCCGAAGACGCCACCACGGAAATCTTCATGAAGGTTCGCCAAAAGCTCGGTTCATACGATTCGTCGCGGCCATTCACGGCCTGGCTCTACAAAGTGGCCAGCAACCACTGTTGGGACACCTTGCGCCGCCGCCGGATCCGCCAGGACCTTGAAACAGGCGACCTCGAAACGCTTCCCCTCGAGCATCCCGACCCTGACCAGCTCGAGAAGCTCCAAATCGAACACACCAGCAAGGAAGTCCGCAACGGACTTGCGAAACTTCCTGACCGCGCGCGTATGGCGCTCGTCCTCCGCTATTACGCCGACATGAGCTACGAGGAAATTGCTGACACGCTCGGTGTGCGCCGCGCCTTCGTGGGCGTGCTGCTGCTGCGCGCCCGGCATCAATTGCGCGACGCTCTCGGCCAGAGTGGCGCTCAAGCAATATCCGCAGGGAGAAAGCCATGAACGAAATCCGCGACCACTTCGATGAAGTGACGGCGCTGCTCTATCTCGAAGGTCAGCTCGATGCTGACCACGCGGGCGAAGTTTCGGCGCATCTCGCCGCCTGCGGCGCGTGCCGTCAGCTTTTGCACGCGCTCGAAACCGAAGGTGCGTGGCTGCGGAACTCGCTCACAGCTGATGATGAGCCCATCCCCGCCCGCCTGCTCGCCGCCACAAAGCCTCACAAAACGCATTGGGGTTGGATCGCTGCTTTTGGATTCAGCGTTGCGGGCGCCTACACGGTCTGGACCGGAATTCTTCAGCCCTGGTTGGCCCAGGCCTCGCAAGCTGGTTTCTCGCAGGGAAATGTCTTGAGCATGATATTTTTCACCGGCGCTTTCTGGAAAGGATGGGACGCAATGCGAAGCTCAATGGAGCTGCTGGCAATAGCCACACTTGGTGCCCTGGCGATCTGGCTGCTGCGCAAGCAATGGCGGCGCTTTACGGCCATCGCCTTCGTCATGGGAGCGCTCCTGATGAGCCTCGCGCTGCCGCAGGTCGCCGGCGCAGGAGAAATCAAACGCGGCGATCCCACCTACGTTCTGCCTTCCGGACAGGAAATAAAAACCGACCTCATCGTGATGGCCGGCCGTGCTCAGATCGACGGCGATGTGGACGGTGACTTGATCGCCTTTTCGCAAAACATCACGGTCAACGGCCACATAAAGGGCGACATCATCGCGTTTGGACAGGAACTGCAAGTGAATGGCCCTGTCGACGGAAATATCCGCGGCTGGTGCCAGACGTTCGTCTCGAATTCGACGGTCGCAAAGAATGTGATGGCGTGGTGCCAGAGCATGGAACTTGAGCACAATTCCTCGATTGCCGGCTCGCTTACGCTGGGCACCGCCGAGGCCGAATTGAATGGCAAGCTCGGAGGCGACTTGCTCGTCCTTGCCGCCACCCTCGTCATCGATGGCTCAGTCGGCGGCAACTCGAACATACGCGCCGACCATTTCTCAATCGGTCCCAACGCGGACATCGATGGCGCCATAAAATACGAAGGCCGCCGCGCAGCGGACGTCGCGCAGGGCGCGAAACTCGCCAGCCCGATTCAGTTCACTCAAATGCATCGCGGCCCTGACTACGCGCGCCCGGGCTACTATTGGCACCAGGTTCTGGATTGGGGCGCGAGCTTCCTCTTCGGCCTTGTTCTGTTCTTCCTGATCCCCGGATTTTTTGCCGACACCGTGAGTGCCTGCAAGCGCATCGGCCCCGCGCTGGGCTTCGGTATTTTGTTTCTCATTGCGACTCCCATCGTAGCCATCATCGTTTGCATTACAATCGTAGGTCTCGGTGTAGGAATCACGGCCCTGCTGATTTATTTCATCGCGATCTATGCCACACAGGTCTTCGTGGGCTCGTGGCTTGGAGAAACCGTGATGGGGCCGGCTGTCGCAGGTGGCGCAGCCCTCGGACGCTTGGCCCTGGGTCTCGTGCTTTTGCGAATCGTCCGTATGTTGCCGTTCATCGGACCGCTCGCGACTTTCATCATGGTTATTTGGGGACTGGGTGCGTTGATTCTCGCGGCGTATCGACACATGCGCCCGCACCTGACCGCCGCTGCCGTCTGAGAAATCCTTCCAGGCAAATAGGGGGTGATGCGCCGGGCTTCCGGGTGTGAGAAGCCCGACGCATGCGTGTGGACTTCGTTCTTCGCTGTTAGCTGTAACCGCCTTCCGCAATTTCGCCGCCAATAATGCTCCTATCGTTAAGTCTCCCTCGGACAGTCAGTTGCGCTGCGGTTTCATTGCGGATGCCAGTGTTCGACAGTCAAAAACGTATCGCTGCTTGCAAAACTTTCCTGGTTCCACTCGGCCACATAAGTACTAAAAAAGACCCCGTGCCCGCGCCCCCTTTCGCTACAATCGCGCCCATGCTGCCAAGGCGCAAGCCGTGAGCCTCTCCCAGCGCTGGCGCGATATCCGGGCCGGTTTCAAGCCCGCCTTCTGGATCGCGAACTTCACGGAAATTTTCGAGCGCGTCGCCTACTACGGCACGATGGCCGTGCTGGCGATTTTTCTCACCGAACGCCTGCACTTCTCGAGCCAGTTGACTGGCTGGCTCATGGGCATAAGCGGGTTCGTCGTCTACGCGCTCCCAGTGCTCGCCGGAACCCTCGCGGATCGCTTCGGCTTCCGCCGCGCGCTTCTCTTCGCATATCTTCTCCTGACGATCGGCTATTTCTTGCTCGGTTCCGTCTCCGCACCGTGGATGGAGCCGCTGCGCCGCGCGCTGGGAGACAAATGGCTGGTGCTCGCGATTCTCCTGATTCCGGCGCTTGGCCCCGGCATGGTCAAGCCTTGTGTAGCAGGAACGATCGCGCGCACGTCAACCGAAGAAGTCCGCTCGCTCGGCTATTCCATCTACTACACGCTCGTCAATATCGGCGGCGCGATCGGTCCCAGCTTGGCGTGGCTCGTGCGCAAACAACTCGGACTGGGGATGGAAAGCGTATTTCGCGTCGCGTCAGTTAGCGTCTTTCTGATGTTTTGGGTCACGCTGATTTTTTATCGCGAGCCGGCGATCGCGGGCGGAGAACAAGTAACCAGCATTGGGCGCGCGATCAAAAACATGTTCGTGGTTCTGGGCAACATGCGCTTCGTGGGATTTCTTGCGATCACTTCCGGCTTTTACATCGTCTTCTGGCAGATCTGGATCTCGGCGCCGATCTTCATTCGCAGATACGTCGAGGCCGACGCTGACGTTGACCGCATGATGTCCATCGAAGCCGTCACTGTAATTTGCCTTCAAATTCTAATTACATATTTGACGCGAGGAATGTCCGCCATCCGCGCAATCGCACTCGGATTCCTGATCACGGGCCTTTCATTCGCACTCCTGGCGGTACACCCGAGCGTCGGCATATTCGCGGCGCTCCTGGTGGTGTTGGCTCTCGGAGAAATTATCCAGGCCTCGCGCTATTACGAATATTGCTCCCGGCTCGCGCCGCCCGGCCAGCAAGGCCTGTACATGGGCTACGCATTCCTGCCCATCGCTGTCGGATATTTCATTGCAGGACCGCTTGGCGGCTATCTCATCCACGAATTTGGAGAGGTGCTCGGCCATCCCGCTCGCATGTGGTGGGTGATCGTGGGGATCGGCGTAGTCACCGCCGCGCTCATGTGGCTATACGACGCCGTGGCAAAGCCCAAGCTAGCCGCCCAAGCCGTCGAGACGGCCGCCTAATTCATCATACGTCGCAAGTTTTCCACAGCGTGTCGCGCCAGCGCGTAGCGCGGTTCGATGCGCAGCGCGTCCCGGAAGCACTCTCGCGCCCGCAGAAACATTCCCTTGGCGAAATATGCGCGCCCCAAATTGAAATACGGGAAATGCCGCGGATCATAGCGGCGCGCGCGGGTCGCACGCTCGAGCCACGGAATCGCTTCGTCAGGCCTTCCCAGCTCGATCAGGTATGAGCCAATGTCGTTGTACGGGTTCCCGAAATCGGGATCGACTTCGATCGCGCGTTTGCACTCCGCGATCGCATCCTCTGTTTTTCCCTGGAAGTGATACGTCCAGCCGAGAAATGTATGCGCTTCCGCCGTTGGGAAACTATCGATGGAAGACCGATATAGCTCGACAGCGCGATCCAGCTCGCCTTGCATTTGCGCTTCGTAGGCTTTCTGGAAAAGCTCGACTGCCCGCTGCTTGCTGTCCTCGTCCATTCTCTGCTCGGTTCCCGCCCGCGTTTAGTTTCGGGTTTTAGCGAATTCGCGTCGGTGGCCGTGTACTTCACGAATTTCGGTGAGCGCTTCGTCGGTCGTCACAAACCGTGCGCCCAAACGCTGCAATTCTTCGAGGGCGCTTTTTCCGTTCGTCGCCTCGAGTGTTTCGATCGCGTCGCTCACGATCGAGACTTTGTGTCCGCGCTGCAGCAGTCCTTTGGCGGCGCAGCGCACGCAGATCTCGGCAACCACGCCGAACACAACATACTCCACGTCAGGGCCCAATCGTTCGACCAACTCGCTTGTATGAGGATTGTCAAAAACATCGAAAGACTGCTTTTCGAGGATCACCTGAGGGGCCGTCAATATATCCGGCGCCAACCGCATTGCGGGATCATTCGGAACTGCCCGAAAATTCTCGATCAGTCCCTCTGGAACGATTCGGGCTCCCGGTGTGCCACGGATGCAGTGTTCGGGAAACATCTCGAACTCCGCATCGTTCTCCGAGTGCGCGTCGGCGCTCGAGACCAGGATGGTTCCGTTCTTTGCCGCAGCCGACACGAGTCGCTGAATATTAACGAGGATTTTTTCAGCCCCGGGAACGTACAGTTTCCCTCCCGGCAGCATGAAATCCGCTTGCGTATCCACTTCCCAGAAAATGAATCTTCGCGCCACTGGCCCAGGCCCAACACTTCCATAACTATTTTACCGCAGTGGGACGGACGCGTTCGCGCACTGTTTCCAGCAAGCCTCGAAGCCTTTTGCTGTAGCTAACCGGGTAAACAGCCTTTCGACGGATCTGCCGGTACCCACTTGGCAGGCGACCTAGACTCGCGATACATCGCTCACGCGCAGTATTCACCGGCTCAGCCGCCAGAACGCGTCGACCGCCGCTCATAAATTGCACGATGAGCGGCTCGCCCCCATTGCCCGGCTCATCCTCGATGGCGACCTGATCGTTCTCGAATTTGCCCGCCGCATTCGAGTGGCGAAACACCTGCTTGCGTCCCGGATATGTGATTTTCGCTCGGCTGAATTTCGCCGCTTCTCGAATCTTGCCGCCGCGTTCCACCTCGACCAGCTTGTAAATTAGATTCACGTGCGGCGCATCGGCCGGTGCGCTCAACGCGGTCCCAACGCCGAAGGCGTCGATCTTCGCGCCCCGCGCGAGCAAATCCGCAATCCGGTATTCATCCAAGTCCCCGGACGCAAAGATCTTCACATCCGTCCACCCTGCGCGGTCCAATTCTCGTCGCGCCCACCGGCTGTCCCGCACCATATCGCCGCTGTCGAGCCTGATTCCCCCGGGCTTGCGTTTCATCGTCATGATTTTTTTTATTGCCGCGTGCACGTCATACGTGTCGACCAGCAGCACCGATCCGTCAGGAAAAGCATCGAGGAAATGTGCGAACGCTTCACTCTCGTCTTCATGCGCCATCACCCAGGAATGTGCCTGCGTTCCGTACGTGGCCAGTCCGTACTTCAGCCCTGCGAGCGTATTCGACGTGCCTTCGCATCCGCCAATGTTCGAGGCCCGCGCCGAAAGCAGACTCGCGGCGCCCCCATGCGCTCGCCGTGCCCCGAAATCGACCACTTGTCGTCCCTTCGCAGCTGTGGCGATTCGTGCCGCCTTGCTCGCAACCATCGTTTCGTAACTGATCGTCGCCAGCAAATATGTCTCGAGAACCTGCGCTTCGATAATCGGCGCCGTCACGCGCATCAGCGGCTCGCCGGCGAACAGCAGCGTCCCCTCGGGCATGGCCCACACGTCGCCCGTAAACCGAAATTCGGCTAGATAGTCGAAAAATTTGGCTTGTATGCTGCGGAAAAACGGATGCTGCCGCAGATACTCGATTTCTTCTTTGCTGAAACGAACGTTCTCGAGGAACTCGAGGGCCTGCTCAAGTCCTGCCGCCACTAAATAATTGCGGTGCGGTGGGAGATGCCGTACGAACAGCTCAAAGGTCGCGCGCGCATCGAAGCGGGTCTGTAGATACCCCGCTGCCATCGTCAACTCGTACAGATCGGTGAGAAGGCCTGAATATTCGCGCATTCAATTTTCGGTTGGACAAGTGGGATGCGCTGGCCGCCTCGCCCGGCAGCGCTCGGCCGAGGTGGAAAGACAAAACCCCCAAGCTTCCTCCCGCATTTGGGGACGGAGACAACCTGGGGGTTTTGCCGAAATTCGCGCCGGTGGGTTACTTCAAAACGGCGTCTTTAAAAGCCTTGGCCGCGCGCAGTCGCACCACGGTCTTGGCTTTGATCTTGATCGCTTCGCCCGTCGCGGGGTTGCGCCCCATACGCGCTTTGCGGTGCGCCTTCACGGCGCGACCGATTCCGGGAATGACGAACTTGCCCGAGCCCTTGGCCTCCTTCACGGCCAGCTTGAATAGCTCGTCGAAGAAACCCGCTACTTGCTTCTTCGATACTGGCTTCTCGGGCGTGCTGACCTTATCGGCCAGGTGCGCGATGATCTTGGACTTGCTCAACGGAGTTGCCATCGAATTCTCTTTCCTCCTCAGTGTAATTGCTTATTGGCTGCCGGCGTTCCCGGAATGCCGCGACGAACTATAGCCGCCCTTTTCCGCGAACGCAAACAATTATTTTCGAAAAAGCCCCAAAAAATGGGCTTTTACGCACCTGTTTGTGTCTGGAACACGCCCAACATCACGTCGCCGCGAGCTGCTCGTAGAAGATCGCGATCGATTTGATGCCGCCGAAGTAGTTTTCGAGCGCTATATGTTCGTCGGGAGCGTGCGCATTTTCGTCTGGCAATCCGAATCCGATCAGCACGCACGGAATGTTGAACGTATCGTCCATCTGGCTGACGAACGGGATCGACCCGCCTTCCCGAATGAACACTGCCTTTCTCCCGAATCCCTGCTCCAGTGCGTGGATCGCCTTCTGAAACACCGGATGCGAATACGACGCGAGCCAGGGCTTGCCCGTGCTGAGCACTTCGAATTTCAAACTCACGGTTTTCGGCAGCAGCTTGCGGACATGCCGCTCCACCAGCTTCGCAATTTTCGCCGGATCTTGATTTGGCACGAGCCTCGTCGACACCTTCGCGTACGCCTTCGACGGGATCACCGTCTTTGCCCCTTCGCCGGTGTATCCGCCCCAGATCCCGTTCACTTCAAGCGTCGGTCGCGTCCAGATCTGCTCGATTATCGAGAACCCCTTTTCGCCGCACAGTCCCGGCGCGCCAACAGTCCTGCGAAACTCCTTTTCCCTCCATGGCAAGGCCTCAATCGCCTTGCGCTCTTCGCGCGAAATCTTCGCCACCTGGTCGTAGAATCCCGGAACGGCCACGCGAAAATTCTTGTCGTGAAGCTTCGCCAGCGTTTCCGCGAGGATCGTAAGCGGATTAGGCACGGCCCCGCCAAAACTTCCCGAATGCAAATCCTGTGCTGGCCCGGTCAGTTCCAGCTGGTAATAATTAAGCCCGCGCAATCCGTACGTGATCGACGGAATCCCCCTCGAGAGCATCGACGAATCGGACACCACCAGCGCGTCCGCCTTCAGCCGCTCGCGATTCTTCTGCACGAAATCCCAAAGACTGACGCTGCCTACCTCTTCTTCTCCTTCGATGATCACTTTCACGTTCACCGGCAGCTTCCCGTCCACTTTCTTCAGCGCCTCGAGCGCCTTCAGGTGAATGTGCACCTGCCCTTTGTCGTCCGCCGTTCCGCGCCCGAAAAGATTCCCATTTCGCACAGCCGGCTCGAACGCGGGAGTGGTCCACAGTTCGAGCGGTTCGGCCGGCTGCACGTCGTAGTGCCCATAAAAGAGCACCGTTGGCTTGCCCGGCGCCTGCAGCGATTCGCCGTAAACCAAGGGGTGCAACTTGGTCGGCACGATTTCGATTTTTTCGAAGCCCGCGGCGCGCAACTTCTCCGCCACCCATCGCGCCGCGCGTTCCACGTCCTGCTTGTGTTCGCTTTGCGTGCTGACGCTCGGAATGCGCAAGAACTCCTTCAGCTCGTTCAGATTGTCTTCGCGTTTTGATTCGATGTACCCGATCAGGTCCATTCAAACGCTCCTGGCTGCCGCATCTTTCGACCGGCGCCCAACACTGGCCGCGCCACTGCGCGCTAGCGTGTTTCAGCCCCTGCGCACAAGCCTCCATCTTACGTAACCCGGTCCATCGCGCCAAATTTTTGTCGCAGGCCCTTGTGGTTCTGCGCCCTCATTCCGCTTGCCCTGAGATCGCCCTTCCGGCGATCGAAGGGAGCCCATCGATACGGGAAGCTTGCCTGCCGCTCAGGCAGGAATCCCTCCGCTTTTGCAGCTCCCCAAACTGCATTTTTGGACAACCCTGTCCTTTCGCCCAATTGACTCATTTCTGCCCCACATTGCACTCTGGTTGCATGATGCTAGAAGCCAAAGCTAACACCGAGCGCCGCAGTTCGCGCGTCTTTACGCGCATCCCCGTTCGCGCCACGGGGAAAAATGCCGAAGGGCGCAAGTTTCATCAGAACAGCCAAACCATTGTGATCAATGCGCACGGCGGCCTGCTGTACCTGCAGGAAAGCCTCGATATCGGTGCGGAGTTGGTGCTAACCAATCCCGCTACGGAGGAAGAGCAGGAATGCCGCGTCGTCTATGTGGGCGACACGTCCGATCGAGGCACGCGCATCGGCATCGAGTTTCTCTCGCCCAGCCCGCACTTCTGGGGCGTCGAATTCACGCAGAAGGACTGGCTCTCCGCGAGAACCCCCGTCACCTCGGACAACTAAGCGAACCTGGCTCGCTCAAATAATCCAATCCGTCATTCTGAGGCCCGTTCTGCGGGGCGAGAATCCCTCTTCTGCCCCATCGCTTCGCGCCTGTTCACTCGCCCGTCAGACACTAACTGCGCCATCCCTGCGATTGTCGCGTCTCGCCGCATTTTGATATGCTCCGCGCCGTGTGCGCCGCTGCAATGCGCAAGGAGGATGCTTCAATGGATCGCAGCTTCTCAGATCACTCACAAAACATTTTCGCGCGCGGAATCGATCGCCGCGCAATTCTAAAAGGTTCCATGCTCGGAGGCGCCCTGTTCGCCGAAAATCTCCTCGCGCCTCTCGCCGCCCGCGCATCCGGGTCGCAAGAAACAACGCAAACAACGCAGTCCACGCCCCAGCCTGGCGCAGCTCCCACTTCCGTCACCACCTCAACCGACGACTCCCAAAAGCACCTCGACACGATCGAGCCTCTCAAGCTCGAATATGTCTTCCAAATTCGCATCGACTTCAGCCAGCGCGTCTCGTTCAAGACGCCCACCGGCACCCGCGCCTACGTCCCCGCCGTCTCCGGCGTCATCGACGGGCCACGTCTGCAAGGAATCGTCGTGCCTCATAGCGGTGCTGACTACGCCGCCCACGGCCGCCTGAACGCGCACTACATGCTCCAGGCCTCCGACGGCGCGATGATCTACATTCACAACACCGGCTACATCTACCGCAAAGACAATCAGCCCATCTCGCGCAACGATCCCAGTTGGAACGGCGACGCCGACTACTACTTCCGCATCACGCCCGTTTTCGACACGCCCGTCGGCCCGCACGACTGGCTCACCCGTACTGTGATCGTCGGCAGCGGCAAGCGCCACGCCAACCCCGATCGCACCATCTTCACCTACTACGCTGTGCTGTAAGCCTTGCAAGAGAATCCGCTCGGAGGGAAAGCCATGAAATCGCTCGCGTCGCGCATCACGGGTTTCGCCACTTTACTCGCGCTTGCCTGTGTTCTGATCGCAGTGCCGGCTCACCGCCTGCAAGCACAAGCGCCGGCGCCAACCACGCCCGCTCCCGATCAGATACAGCTTCCCAGCGCCCCGCCCCCGGTACCGGAAGCCAGCAAGCACGGCATTGTCGAGCGCATCAAAGTCCACGGCCAATCCCTCGAAGGCAATCTCGAAGGCGACTCACCCGATCGCGACGTCTCCGTCTATCTTCCGCCCAGCTACCCTACGGATCGCCACCGCCGCTACCCCGTGATCTACCTCCTCCACGGCTACATGGACAACGACATCAACTGGTTCGGCTCCCATCACATCTTCGTCAACGCCCCCGGCGTTCTCGACGCGGTCTTCTCCGATGGCTCGGCGCGCGAAATGATCGTCGTCATGCCTAGCGCCTACACGATCTACTACGGCAGCATGTACTCGAATTCGGTTACCACTGGCGATTGGGAAGATTTCATCGCGCACGATCTCGTCTCCTACATCGATTCGCATTACCGTACGATTCCGAACCGCATGAGCCGCGGTCTTGGCGGCCACTCCATGGGCGGCTACGGCACCATGCGCCTCGGCATGAAATTTCCGGACGTGTTTTCGAGCCTCTACGCTATGAGCGCCTGTTGCCTCGCCCCGAACGCGACGTTCGACACGCCCGCCATGAATAAAGCGCAAACCGTTAAATCTGCCGCTGACCTCGCCAAAATGGATTTCGGCACGCGCGCCGTGGTCGCTTCCGCTGCGGCTTGGTCGCCCGATCCCACCAAGTCCCCGCTCTACTACGATCTGCCGTATGCTGACGGAACGTTTCACCCGCTGATTGCCGCGCAATGGGACGCCAACGCGCCCCTCGCCATGCTTCCGCAATACGTGCCCAACTTGAAGCAATATCACGCCATCGCCCTCGATGTCGGCACCAAGGACGCGCTCATGGCGTCCATCCAAGAGCTCGATCAGAGGCTCACCCTCTTCGGCATCTCGCACACGTATGAAACGTACGATGGCAACCACATCAGCGGCATCCAGATGCGCCTGCTCAAAAACGTCCTCCCGTTTTTCTCGCAAAACCTCTCGTTCGAGTCCTCGAAACACTGAGATGTGATTTTGCGTGGGGTTAGGCTTAATGTCGCGGGGCAGCCCGAAAAACTTTTTGTGACCGGCGTCACACACACATGTGACGACCGTCACTGACAGCCGCTCGCGATAAGCCGCATTCTTCGACCGTCCCGAACACTCTCCGAGGAGTTTGCTACGGGTAAGCCGGGGTCAACGACCAAAATCCGCGACTCCGGCTTCGTATCAACGACCGTCATAGTTTTTGTAGGGCTGACTTACGCAGGATTGCTGCGGTAGAGCCATTCGACTTTCGGCCCCTGAGGATCGAGATTCGGACGATTGACCGGAGCAAGAATCGCGTCCACCAGCGGCCGCTGCGGCGATAGCGAACAGACCGGATCGGTCGCTCTCGTGTCGCCAGTCAGAAGAAATGCCTGGCACCGGCAGCCGCCAAAATCCTGCGCGCGCCGGTCGCAATTCCGGCACGGCTCCTCCATCCAGTCCTCGCCGCGAAATCGTCCGAAGGTCCCTTCATTCTCCCATATTTCCCGCAGTGAACGGCCGCGCACGTTTTCAAACGCAATCCCGGGCAGCACGTGCGCGGCATGGCACGGTAGCGCATCTCCGTTCGGCGCGATCAGAATCGCCTTCCGCCCCCAGCCGCCCATGCAAGGCTTCGGGTATTTCGCGTAGTAATCGGGAACCACCCATTCGACACGGATGCATCCGCGCAGCCGCTCTTCGGCGCGCTTCAAAACCTCGAGCGAGCGATCCAGCTGATTCCTCGTCGGAAGCAGCCGCTCACGATTCTCGAACGCCCACCCGTAATACTGCACATGCGCAAACTCAATACGTCCCGGACCAATCTCTTCGCCTAGCGCCAGCATTTCGTCGAGCTGGTCGAGATTCTGTCTGTGAATCACAAAATTCAGCGTCAACCCGATGCGCCGCTGCTTCGCCCAGCTCGCCACACGCAGCTTCTGCTCGAACGTGCCGGCGCGAGCGTCCGCAAACTCAGTGGAGCTCTGCTCCTGCGGACCTTGAAAGCTCAATTGAAGATGATCGAGGCCCGCGCCAGCCAGTTCGTCGAGACGCTTTTCATCGAGCGGCATCCCTGAGGTAATCAGACTCGCGTACAGCCCCGCTGCGCGCGCAGCGCGCACGATTTCTGCCAGGTCCGTGCGAGCCAACGGTTCTCCGCCCGTGAAATCGGCCTGTAAAGTTCCAAGAGCCGCGGCCTCTTTCAAAACGCGAACCCAAATCTCCGCCGAAAGCTCGCCGCTGCGGCTGGCCATCTCGAGCGGATTCGAGCAATAAACGCAATGCAGAGGACATCGGTGCGTTAGCTCAGCGATCAGCGTAAGAGGCGGCGAAATGGCGGAAGGCGTCATGGCATGTTTCTTTGCGGGCCCGGCTCGCGCTCATTCGAAATCAAGCGCGCGCTCGTTGTGCAATAACGTTAAATATCTAAGAATGTCCTCCTCCACTTTTTTCGGATCCGCTTTCGAGTAGATCTGTTGCAAGTCCCCGATAATCTGTTGAACTGTATGAGTTCCGTCGCAGCGCTCGACAATCGAAAGGCTCGGGCCGTTCAGCCGCAACGCGCGCTCGGGCATTAGCAAGATTCGCTGCGGCTGCGATTTTTCGTTCATCCGGCAACCGGGCGCGAGCCGCGGCCGCTGCTGCATTTCCGGAGTCATGCCCCTGACTCCGCTGGGCGGAACGCTCCAGGCGGCGGCCAGCCAGGTGACACGTATGCAAAATAGAGCGCATCCAGCTGTGCCCAGAGAATGTCGCACTTCGCGCGCAGCGCGTTCAGCGCCAGCTCCTGCTCCTCGCGCGAGTGCGCGTGTCGAACAACCCACGCCAGCGCGAAATTCGCATCCTCGGGCGCCTGTGTGATGCGCGCCTGAAAGTAATCGAGGCCGCTTGAAAGCCACGGATAATGCTGGCGCAGCGCGTCCATGCGCAGCGCGATCAGCTTGCCCGAGAAAAGCTCAGTCAGCGAAGACGCCACCGCCTCCAGGTGCGAGCGCGATCGCACGAAATTCACGTATCCCTCGACCGCGTATCGAGTCGCTGGCAATATGCCGCTGCCTTGCAATGCCTGCTCGCGTGGCAGTCCTGTCGCTTCCACCAGCTTCAGCCATTTCTCAATTCCGCCCGGACGGCTCCCATCTCCATCGTGATCGATGATTCGCTTTCGCCACGCGCGTCGAAATTCAGGATCGTCACTGCGTGCCAGCAGCGCCGCGTCCTTGATCGGAATCGCGCTTTGATAGTAGTAGCGATTCAAAGCCCACGCTTGTAACTGCCCGCGCGTGAGTTTGCCCTCGTGCATCAGCAAATGAAACGGGTGCTTGTGGTGATAGCGCTCCTCGCCGATGGCCTGAAAGCGTGCGACGAAGTCGGATTCGGCCAGAAGCGCGGATCGGGGCGTAGCCGTCACGGCACGAACTCCATTCCATCGCGCGCGATTTCCCAACCGGCGTCCAGGACTGCGCGACGTTCCGGCGACTCCTCATTGAGAATCGGATTCGTGTTGTTGATATGGATGGCGACGCGTCTTGGCCCGTTTTCTCCGCGCAATTCTTCGAGCAGCCCGCCTTTGCCCGAAAGCGGCGGATGCCCCATTTGACGCGCCGTCTTGCCGGCGCCGCGCACATCAACGAGCTCGTCGTCGCGCCAGAACGTGCTGTCAAGGAGAGCCAGATCAGCCGCCATAAAATGTGGTTTCCATTTTTCGATGCTGCCGGGCAGTCCCGGCGCAAAAAAGATCTTCTTCTGCCCATCTGAGACCAACAATGCCACCGTCGCTTCCTCGGGAGGGAGCGTATCGCTCAATCTGCTGCTCAGATAATCCGGATACGCGCCTTCGAGCGGGATCGCCGTGCATCGCAGCGGCTCGCGCTTGCTGGAACACGGGATGCCGCTCAGCGTCACCTCTTCGCCCAGTCGCAAATCACACCACTCCGCCGAAGGATTCGAACGCTCGAGTGTCCTGAACAATGTGTTGTCTTCGGTGAGAATACGCCGGATGGCGGGCGTTGAATAGATCCGGAGAGGATGGAATTCGCGGAGATGCAAGAGCCCCATGACGGCGTCGACATCTGCACTCGCCAGTATGATTCCCGCAATCGGGCTATCGCGAGATCCGCCTGCTGGCGCGAGTTCAGAGGCGCTGAGAATCTGCTGTCGTAGATCAGGGGAGGCGTTGAGAAGAAACCAGGACTGATCGTCTGCCGTTACGGCGAGTTGAGTTTGAGTCCGGGCGGAAATCTTGAGTGTGCTGCGGCGCACACCTTCACAGTTTCCGCAGGCACAATTCCACTGCGGAACACCGCCCCCGGCGGCAGAACCGAGGACCTTGACACGCATTCAAAAAAGACTAGAGCTCAGCGTTTGCGTACGAGCTGACTTCGCAGTTCAAATCGACCGTCTCGTGCTGGGGTGTGGACCAATCCATTTTGTTTCGGCTCCGATCGGATGCTCTGGATTTAGCGGCAAAAGTGTACCATTCCGCTCCGCGGGATTAAAGCGAAAATCCGGCGAAAGATGCTTAACATCTAGGGGCGTGCGCCGCGAGTAAGCGGATGCGGGCGTCGAAAAACCAGCGTCCTAAGGCTGCCAAAAACGCGCAAAATTGGTCGGTTTTGAGCCTTCGATGGACACAGAATTACTTCAATCATTACGCGATCTTTGCGCTCAATTCGACGTAATTTCGGTTCTGGGTCGTCATTCTGACGCCCGTCGATACGGGCGGGAGAATCCCTAGCCTTGTCCGCTACGGTTACCGCTGATCGGCTCCGTAAGTGGGCGGCGAGGCATCCTGATTGCCCGCAAGCATCATCTTTAGTAGTCTCTACAGTTCATTGGGCTGGCTGTCCACTAGACTTCCTCCGGGGGCGAGGGATTGCAGGGCAAAATTCGGCTCGTAATACCGATCCTCTTGGGCCTGGCTGTTCTACTCCCTGGCTGTCAGGAGCAGATCAATTACCCGGCGCCCGTCATTTCATCGCTCTCCCCCACCAGCATCCTGGCCGGCTCCCCCATTTTCAGCCTCAGCGTCAACGGATCGCACTTTACGCCGGCTTCGGCAGTGTTGTGGAACTCTACTCCACTGGCGACATTTTTCGTTTCCACAGCCCAACTCACCGCACAAGTGCCCGCGACCCTGATCCAGAACGCGGGCACAGCGATGATCGAGATCAGGACGCCTCAACCAGGGGGCGGCACGAGCCTTGAGCTCACTTTTACGGTGAATCCGACGGCAAGCCCAGTGCCCACGATCACCGCGCTTACGCCATCCGGAGTTGTCACCGGTTCGCCTGGTTTCGTTCTGACGGTCACCGGGACAAACTTCGTTTCGACATCGATTGTGACGGTGAACGGAGACGAGCGGACAACCAGCTACGTGAATTCAACCACGCTGGATGCGTCCATGCTCGATTCGGACACGAAAACTCCCGGCCAGTTGCAAATCGCCGTGCTGAATCCGCAGCCGAGCGGCGGCAGCTCGAGCGCGTTTCCGCTGAATATTCTGAATCCGGTTCCCAGCGTCACCGCTGTCTCTCCCACAGAGTTACAGGCGGGTGCAGCAGCGACGCCGTTGACCGTGACAGGGACCAATTTTATCTCCGGGTCGACTGTCATGGTGAATGGCTCGCCGCGCACGACGAGCGTGGCCAACGCCACGAGCGCCTCCGCCACTCTGACGGCCGGAGATCTCTCGGCCGGCGGCACCCTGCAGATTCAGGTACAGAATCCGATTCCCGGTGGCGGCACGTCCAATACCATGGCGTTCGCAGTTACGCCGACGACGACTGCGGGAATGCCGGTGCTTGTAGATGTCGGTTATCTGGGCGCGACGGCGAACACGGGAGTTTGCGGAACCGGATGCGCAACGGGACCTCCCACCCTTACAACGGCGGGACCAGCAGTGAACGGGAGCGGTCAATACGTAGTTTTTGCTTCCACATCCAGCAATCTCCTGGCGAGCGGGACGAATGGCCTCAGCCAGGTCTTCGTGCGAAATACCTGTTTCGCGCAAAGCGGCTGCACGCCCGACAATTTTCTGGTGAGCCAGACTACAACCGGGACGACTCCGAACGGGCCGAGCTGGCAGCCTTCGATTGCGAGCGGCGGCACGCAAGCAGCATATACCTCGACGGCAACGAACCTGGCGAACTACGCCACTGTGCCGGAAGGAACTCGCCAGGTTTACTGGACTCCTGTTTGCGCCACATCGGGGACGACAACTCCCACTCCGACTTCGACTTCTTGCACCACCAGCGGCTCCTCCACGACCGCAGCTGCGAGTACGGCGATACTTGCTTCGCTTGCCGCCGACGCAACCAGCGCAGGCAACGCCGACAGCTATGATCCCGTGATCAGTCCGGACGGGCAGTACGTCGCATTCGTCTCACTCGCGACAAACCTGGTGACTGGCGTTACGGTGGACGGCATTACTCCGCAGGTTTACATCCGCACAATTTGCTCCGGCGTGACTCCGAACAACCAGGCTGGAGGAAGCTGCGCCCCGACAACGTATCTGGTTTCGACGCCGGACGGCGTGACGCCCGGGAATGGTGCGAGTTCGAGCCCTGCAATCTCGAACGACGGACTGTTTGTCTCCTTTCAATCGACGTCGACAAACTTGGGCGCGACGGCGCCGAATCCCAGCGGGACCGAAGAAGTGTTTGAAAGGTCGACCTGTGTCACCACAATCAGTTCGACCACCAACACTTGCGTTTCAATCACAAACCTGGTCTCAAGCCCGGACGGCGTGACTCCGGCAAACGCCGCGAGCATGGAATCAGCGATTTCTTCCGATGGGCGATTTGTCGCGTTCGCCTCACTCGCCACCAACCTGGGAATAAACCCCGGGACTTCTCAGCAGATATACACGCGCGACACATGCACGGGTGTTGCGATAACAGTGCCCGTATCCTGCACGCCCGCCACGTACCTCGTGTCCTCGCCCGACACGACTGTAATCGCGTCCACGGCCGGGAACGGTATCAGCGAGTATCCGACGATCAGCGAATGCGCCACGAGCACTTCAACGACTTCGATATCCACATGCTTGACCACTATCGGGCAGGTGATCGGGTTCGCATCCAGAGCCTCGAATCTCGCGTCCACTCAGAACGGAGTCGAAAACGTGTTCGTGCGCAACACTTGCCTGGTGCTGGTCAGCAGCACAACCGGGTGCAGCCCAAGCACCGTGCTCGCGAGTCAGCCGGCGGCCAATACCCCGCAGCCGTCCAACGGCGACAGCATCATGCCCTGGATCAGCGGTGACGGGCGCACAGTGGGATTCATTTCGAGCGCGACGAATCTCGTTCCGTTCGGCGACAGCGGCTTCCAGGACGTCTTCCTCGCCCGTACAACCTTCTAGCAGGTGGAAGCTTGTATTGATTCTTTCCGGAAGATGTAAGACTGAGAAATCCGATGAGAGGTTTTCACGAACCTTCGCCGAGTTTCACGGGCACGTTCATTTTCTTTCCGCCGCGCAGAATCGCCAGCGTAATCGTATCTCCCGGCTGAGCCCGGTTCAGCAGCAGATTCAAATCCGTCTGGTTGGTCACGGCAGTGCCGTTTACGCCGACGATCACATCTCCGCCGATGCGGATCTCCTGCAAGCCGGCGAGAACGGTGCGATTGCCCGCACGAATTCCCGCCTCGGCGGCGGCGCTCCCTGCTGCCACTTGCTGCACGAGCAGTCCTTGTTGCACGGGCAATTGCAGCGCACTGGCGAGATCGGGCCAGATAGGCAATCCTTCCACGCCGAGAGTCGCACGCAAAACACGCCCGTGCGCGATCAGTTGCTGCGCCACGCGACGGGCCGTGTTGATTGGAATGGCAAACCCGATCCCCGCGTTGGCCCCGCTAGGCGATACGATCGCGGTGTTTATCCCGATCACCTGCCCCTGTGAATCGAGTAGCGGCCCGCCAGAATTGCCACGATTGATCGCCGCGTCCGTCTGGATCGCCTGGTCGATAAACGACTCTTCGGTTTGCACCGTGCGCCCCAGCGAACTGATGATTCCCGTCGTCAGCGTGCTCGAAAAGCCGAACGGGTTCCCGATCGCCAGCACTCGTTGACCGACCTGAAGGTTGCGCGAATCTCCCAACGGCAAGACCGTCAGCTTGTGCCCACGCGGATCGATTTGCAGCAGAGCGATATCGTTCGTCCTATCGGCTCCGATAAACTTCGCTTTGTATCGCGAGGAATCACCGAGTGTGACTTCGATCGTCTGAGCGTCCTGAATGACGTGATAATCGGTCAGAATGTGCCCCTGGGCATCGATCACGAATCCGGAACCGGCTCCCTCAATCGGCACCGCATCAAAGAAGAAATCGTATTGCACCGCTCGCGTGACAATATTCGCCACGGCAGGAGCCGCTACCTTATACAAACGGATATTTTCAGCTTCGACTGGATCGAACTTGTAGGGCCCCGACACGGGCGTTAGCGGCGGCACAGCGTCCACCGAAGGTGAAATACGCTGCCCATAGCGGGTGCCGATCCAGTACGCTGCCAGCCCGATAATCAAGCCCAGCGCCAGCAACCGAACAGCCCGCCGATTCGCTCCCGCTCGCTGCATTTTCGTTCCCTTAATAGATTACGCGGCCGCCTTTTTCAACTTCTCAAGCAGCCATTCCACTTGCCGCTCCGTCTCCCTCATCGTACCTGAGCAATCGATCACTTCATCGGCCAGCTTGCGCTTTTGATCGATGGGCATCTGCGCCGCGATCCGGCGCCGCGCATCCTCAGCGCTCATCCCGCGCTGCAACAACCGCTCGAGCTGCTGCTCGGGATGGCACCAACACACTACTACGCGGTCGAACTTATCCTTGAGCCCTGCTTCCAATATCAATGCCGCGTCTTCGAAGGCCAGATCGGGGCCGCCCGGATGGCTCAGCGCAGCGAAGAAATTTTCGGTGATTTCGCGAATGCGCGGATGAAGGATTTGATTGAGCTGCCGCAGCTGGAGCGGATCGGAAAAAACAATCTCTGCAAGCTTCGTTCGATCGATCGAGCCGCCCGGCCGGACGATACCCTTACCAAAACTTCTCACCGCTTCATCATACGCGGGCTGGCCCGGCTCGAGGAGTTCCCGCGCAATTGCGTCAGCGTCGAGGACCTGGTAGTCGCGATCGCGAACCATGGCCGAGACCGTCGACTTTCCCGACGCGATTCCGCCCGTCAATCCGATTCGAAGCATGCTCCGTCAGGAGCGCGCGGCCACTGGCAATTCCGATCCCCGGCGCAGCCGCGCCGCTCGCACCGTATTACTCATCAGCATCGCAATCGTCAGCGGCCCGACTCCTCCGGGAACAGGCGTGTACGCTCCCGCCACGTTCACGACATCGGGATGCACGTCTCCCGCGAGGATCGATCCCTTTTCCTTGAATTTCGCGATGCGGTCCGGGAAATTCCTGAAAATGCGCTCCGCCTCGGCAGCATCCGTCACCACGATCTGGCCCACGTCGATCACTGTTGTGCCGGGCCGAACGATATCCGCGGTGATCAAAGCAGCTTTCCCAATCGCGGCCACCAGGATCTCGGCGCGCCCGACCACTTCGGGCAAGTTGCAGGTTTTCGAATGGCACAAGGTGACGGTTGCATTGGCGTGCAACAACAGCAGCGCCATTGGCTTGCCAACGATGTCGCTCCGGCCGACCACGACCGCATTCGCCCCTTCGACCTTGATATTGCTGCGCCGCAGAATCTCCATGACGCCTGCGGGCGTACACGCCACCAACCCCGGCTCTCCTGCCACCAACTTCCCTACATTGTAGGGATGAAAGCCATCTACGTCCTTTTCCGGCGACACGGCTTCCAAAATTCTTTTTGCTTCCACCTGCGGCGGCAAAGGCATCTGAACCAGAATTCCGTCGACTTCGTCACGTCGATTGAGATCGTCGACAAGAGCCAGCAATTCTTTCGTCGTGATCGTCGCCGGTGGCGTGATCGGAAAGCTTGCCAGTCCCAGCTTTTCGCATGCCGCCATTTTGCTGTTCACATAGAGCTTCGACGCTGGATTTTCACCCACGCGCACCGCGGCGAGTCCAGGCCGAATTCCAGCAGCCGCGAGCGACTGAATCTCGGCGGCCAGTTCGGCGTAAATCTGGTCCCGAATCGCATTGCCATTCAGAATTCGAGCGCCCAATGTCCCGCTCCTTGTGACCTGTCTGGCTGATCTAAGCGCGGCATCATAGCAGAATTGCCCCTCGGCCCCGTACATCGCAGATCTGGATTATCCGACGCGCTGGCTGGCAAAAGGAGAGTCGAAGATACGAAACGGATTCACAGATGAAAGACAGGGCGGCACAGTACTCCCCGCACGAAAATTTGTGACAGCCGTTGCCTTGGCGGGTAAGCGGCGCATGGGCGTTGAAAGGGGGTAAGATTTTGCAAAGGACGGTGCGCGATGGCCTTTGAAATCACCGAAAGGAAACAACGCGAGCGCGAAATGCGCGACGCCGGGCGCCTGCCTCCGGGGCAATCGCTCACGCTGAAGTGGCCCGTCCTTCACGTCGGGTCGGTCCCGCATTTCGATCCGCGGACTTGGGACTTTCGCGTCACGGGCCTCGTCGAGAATCCGATTCGGTTGACCTGGGATGAGTTCTCGCACCTGCCGATGACAGAAGTGACTGCGGACATGCACTGCGTGACGCGGTGGAGCCGCTTCGACGTGCGCTGGGAAGGCGTGCTCTTCTCCGAAATCGCAAGACGCGCCGCACCGAAACCCCAGGCAAAATTCGTCATGGTCCGCGCCGAGGAGGATTTCACGTCGAACGTTCCGCTCGACGATCTCCTGCGGCCTACGTCTCTTTTCGCGCTCCAAGAAAACGGCGAGCCGCTTCCGCCTGAGCACGGTTATCCCGTGCGCCTCGTAGTACCGCATCTTTACGCCTGGAAAAGTGTGAAGTGGGTTCGCGGAATCGATTTCATGGCCGAGGATTCGCCCGGCTTTTGGGAAGAGGGCGGCTATCACATGCGCGGCGACCCGTTCCTCGAGCAGCGCTTCGGCTAAGCGGAGCAAGAAATTCGGTCGGCGCGCGGCCCTCAGTATGAGGCCCCTGGCGCAGCTACCGACGCCCGGTTCATCTCAGTCCGCCTCAAACGGCTTTGGTGGCAGCAGCAGCTGGATTCCAAAGTACCCGACAAAATACGGTTGATTCGGACGCGTCGGCTCGAGGCCTCGTCCCGCCATCAACAGCAGGACCACGGGCGGGTGCAGTCTGTAACGCGCCCCCACATCGATCGTCGGCTGGCTCTGCGAGGGATGAAACGTCCCCGTCGAATACAATTCCAAGTCCAGCTCGAGCCGCTTGGTTACATCGTGTCCCAGCACCAGCCCCATGATCCATCCATCGTTGCCTTTGCGGACAAACTGATAGCCCGCCTCGTAGTTCACGTCCAGCGGCCCGAATCCCTTTGCGAATTCAACCGGGAGCAAGAACGAATCGTGCGGCGACGTGATTCCGCGTTGCACGGCATTGTCCGGATTGTTCAGGAAGAACTGGGGGAAAGTCGAAATGGTTAGCCCGCCTTCGCCGTGATCGTAGAAACGCCATTTCACTCCCGGATTCGATTGTCCCAGCCCAAGTCTCGTGCCGGCCACGGGGTCTTCCGCTCGCAGCCAGGCGTTCTCATAAGTTAGCTGGATGCGATCGCCGATTCCGAAATTGATATCCACGTCTGGCGTGTGCGACAGCGAATTATTGCTGTACAAAAACGGCATGTAGCCGAAATTGATTTCCCAGTCGAGATTGCCCGGCGTGCCCGGATCGTTGGTGTAGTAGGGCGGCCCGCCTTGCGCGAACGCGGGCGCCGCACCGCAGAGGATCACAGCGAGCAGGAACACGTACCACAACCATGGCAGGCCGGTGCGGAGGGCCGTTCTCGTTGGAAGAACCGCAATCGCTCGCGATAAAGCGCAGGACAAGTTCAAGAACCCGTGTCCGGAATCGGGCCTGCGGGGCGGCGCAGAGACGTGAGTGCAATGACGACGATCATTGCGGCGACCATAACCAGCGAGGAGGAGATGCGTCCGAGCGACAGGCCGCCCTGCTGGTGCGGCTTGGTGAGCGTGTCGCCCAGGGTAGCGCCAAGTGGGCGCGTCAGGATGTAGGCGGACCAGAAGAAGACGCTGGCCGGTCGCTTGAAGATGAAATAGCCGACGGCGACGAGCGCGATCAGCCCCGCGAAAACGAGCGAGCCTTTTTCAAAGCCGAGCCCGGCCGTGTCCGCGGTGAAATCGCCGAGGGCAGTGCCGAGCGTGTTTGAAACGAGAATGGTGAGCCAGTAGAAGATCTCGTCGGTGCGCGAGGTGACTTGGTCGACGGCGATCTTGCCGGTCGTGAAGTGCCACACGATCAGCACACCGATGACGAGGCATAGAAGCATGGCGGACGATTTGACGTAACCGAGCCCGACAGTGCGGTCAAGGTAGTCGGATGTCGTCGTGCCAACTGTGGTGGTGGCGACAACGACGGCCCAATAGAAGACCGGATGGTAGCGGCGAGAGCTGACCTGGGCCGTAAGAGTCACCACGAAGAACGCAAAAAAGATCAGGCTGCTGACGGCGTAGCCGAGATTCAGCGTCATCGAGAGTGCGTCGCCGCCAGTCTCGCCAACAGTGGTGGCGAGAATTTTGACGACCCAGAATGCAAGGGTGGCCTGGGGAACCTTGCTGAGGGCGAAGGTCTTCGAGTCGATTCGCACGTTGATTGCTAGGGGAAATAGTAGCGCTATATCTTCGGGAATGTCCCGGCCCTTTGTGAAACTCAGTCCTTTTTGAGCGCCAGCAGTTCCGCTTCACTGAATTCGACGATGGTCCGAGGATTGGTATTGAAGTCACTATATCGCGCCCAAACGGGGCGCACGCGAAAATAGGTCATTCCCGGCCAGTTTTGCCGATCGCGTCCGTCGGGATAAACGCCAAAATAAATCTCCTTCACGCGATCGAGTTCGGCGCCTTTCGGCTCGTCCGCAACGCCTTCGAGTTGGACGGTAATCTCCGCATCCCAGCCAATTACGACGGCAATGCGTGGAAACTTTCGCAGGTTTTGCGATTTCCGCGTGGTATCGATCGTATCGAAGATGACTTCCAGCTCGTCGCTTATCGCGATTCCCACGACGGCTGACTCCGGCTCGCCGTTCGGCGCGACAGTCGCAACTACTCCGAGCCTGTGCTTGTGCAGAAATGTCAGCAGCTCGCCGCGCGTCATGCGGCGCATCATCGAGTGCCGTTGAGTTAATGTCAACCGACCGCGCAGGTATCCGGCACGCGAACCATTCTCGTGAATTTGTGAAGCGATCGCGCAAAACGAAAAACGCCGCGGATTCAACTCCGCGGCGTTTTCGGATCTCGAACTTCCCAGCCTGAAACCTCTACCGTCTAGTAGATGTCGTACTGCTCCCAGTGAAGCGTCGGGTCCGACTGGATGATCGCGGTCTTTCGCGTCCAGCGCTCAAGCTCCTCGACCAGTCCAGACTCGCGCGTCTTCAGAGCCTTGGCGATCTCAGGATGAACGCGCAACGTGATGGTCGCGGCGTCCATTTCCGGGGCCATCTTGCGAGCCTCGGTCTGAATTTCATAGCAGAGCGTCGGCACCGACTTCACCATGCCTGATCCCGTGCAATAGGGGCATGGCTGGCAGAGCGTGCGTTCCAGGGCCTGTTTGGTGCGCTTGCGCGTGATGGCGATCAGGCCGAACTCATTGAAGCGCAGCATTTTCGACGGCGCACGGTCGGCTCGCAACGCGTCCTCGAGAGCTGCCATCACCTTTTCGCGATTGCGCCGGTCTTCCATGTCGATGAAGTCGATCACGATGATGCCGCCAAGATCGCGCAGCCGCATCTGCCGCACGATCTCCTTTACCGCCTCGAGGTTCGTGCGCACGATCGTATCTTCCAGGCGCGTGGAGCCCTTACCCACGAACTTGCCGGTGTTGACGTCGATCGCGACGAGGGCCTCGGTGTGGTTTATGACGATATAGCCGCCGGACTTGAGCCATACTTTCGGCCGCAGCCCCTTGTCGATTTCCTGCTGAATGCCGAACTCCTCGAAGACCGGAGTTTCCTTCGTGTACAGCTTCACCCGCGTGACGAGTTCGGGCTGGAAGCGGCTCATGAACTCGACGACTTTCGCAAAGGCTTCTTCGGAGTCGACCCAAATTGATGAAAAGTCAGGGGTGAGATAGTCGCGCAGAATGCGCTCGACGAGATTCAGGTCGCGATGCAAGAGCGCCGGCGCTTTGCGCTGCTCGGCGCGGGTCTTGATTTCGGTCCAAGTGCGTGTGAGGAATTCGACATCGGCGCGAACTTCTTCTGGCGACGCGCTTGCCGCCGCGGTGCGCACGATAAAACCTCCGCCAGCCGCGCCCTGCGCCTCCTTAACCAGATGACGCAGGCGAGAGCGCTCCTCGGCCGAGGCGATCTTGCGCGAGACGCCGCTATGGTCGAGCGTGGGCATGTAGACCAGGTAACGGCCAGGAAGGGCGACATGGCTGGTGATGCGCGCACCCTTCTTGCCAAGGGGCTCCTTGGCGATCTGAACGATGATTTCTTGCCCCTGCTTGAGGAGATCGGCGATCAGCTGAGGGCGTCGCTGCTGCGGACGATGATGGTGGTGTCCCCCCTGAAAACGGCGTCCCCGGTCGTCGCGGCGCCCGCGGTCGCGTCCGCCACGGCGGGCGGGATACTGCATGCGAGCGCGAAAATCCGTGCGCACCTGAGCTCTCCAGGGCTGCTGCTCGGCGGGAGCTTCCATTCCAGCGGCCGCTTGCGAATTGGCCTCCGTGTGAATCGCTTCCGGCTCGGGTTCCATTTCGCCCGCGGCCTCGACCGGGGGCGCGATCATTCCCTCGGCTTCCGCCGCTTCTTCCTCTTCTTCAAGATCGGCTTCTTCCTCGGGAGTCTCTGGGTCGCCGCCCAATGGAGCATCCGCGTCGGCCGCTTCGTCTTCATCCGCATGCGCGAGGGCATTCGCTTCGCGCTCGGCGAGCTCGCTCTGCGCCTCCACGACATGCTCGGCCACGGCGGCAATCTCGTCTTCGCTTAGATCGGGGGCAGATTCCGCGATCAAGCTTTGGGCCTCCTCGACGAGAGCTTCCGTTTCTGCTTCTGCTTCCCCCGAAGCTTCAAGTTCGTGGACGTTGTGCACGCCCTCTTCGTGCGCCTCCGCGAATTCGTGCTCTTCGTGTGTTGCTGGCGCGGTTGTAGGTTCTGGGTGGGCTTCTGCGGCCGGCTCTTTCTGGCGCCATTTCGCGAGGGACTCGCCGGGCAAGGGCTCGAGCCCGCCGTACGGTTTGCCAGGCGCTCGACGAGACTCAATCTTCGGTTCGGCGAAACTCGTGCCTATCCGTGACGCTGATTCCCTGGGCGCGTCGGAAACTTCCACGGTTGTCTCCGGTGCCAAGGCCGCGGGATCGGCGGGAAGCTGCTCCTCCGCCGTGAGCGGCGGAGTGTTCAATGTGGAGGTTGGCACAGCCGGCCGATCGCGAAATTTCGCGAGTGATTCGCCGGGCAAGATCACGTCGAGATGGCCAACAGGTCCGGATTCACCGCGCTCCTCGTGCGATCGCGGCGAGGCGTACTTCGACGGCGGAAGCTCTCGCGCGTAGCGCCGATCGTTGCCTCGTCCACCACCACGCCGCCCGAAGCGGCCGCGGCCGCCACGCCGTCCGAAATCGCGCCCGCCGCGATTCCTGTTGTCGTCGTGATGCCGATTTTCGTAATGCGGCCGGTCCGGAACTGCATTGTTGTAAGCGGGGGGAGCTGGAGCTGGCGATGAGGCCACCGAAGCAGGCAGCGCCGCTGTTTCACCCAGCGCCGGCATGTCCGGCGACGGAACTGAAATCGGCGCGGAATCAACGTCGCTCGGCTCGATGGCCGCCGCCGGCGAGCTGCTGGGCGGATAGAGCGCGCCGCCCTGCTCTTCGATTTTCTGCGCCTTGTTTTCGACTGTGTTGACGATGGGCTCGAACTCTTCGATGCCCTCGAGGAAGTCCGTCACGTACAGGAAAGCGTCGCTATCGAGGCCGATATCCACAAAGGCTGACTGCATGCCGGGCAGCACGCGCGTAACACGGCCCTTGTAGATGCTTCCAACTAACGCAAACTCTTTTTCCCGTTCAACGTAATACTCACAAAGCTGTCCTTCTTCCAAAATGGCGACCCGCGTCTCGTGGGGGTTCGCCGAAATAACCATTTCCTTCTGCATGGAAACTCCTGATCGAGCGCCGGCTGGCCGCGCATGAATGCGGCGGCAGGACGTCCAGGCATGTCCTGTGACGTTCTTGGATCGGTTTACTCACCCAGCCCGCTCCTTATCCTCTCAAAATTAAAAAAACTGAACTGCGTCGAGGCCGTGCCGCAATTAGCACGGCGCAAGTACAAAACGAAATGAAGTAGAAAAACAAACGGTCAGTTAACGAACCGCCGCATGCGTACGTTCATCACTAATCCGAGAGACAAAAACACGAATGCGGTTGCCGATCCTCCGTAACTCATCAATGGCAGCGGAATTCCCGTCACAGGCATGTAGCCGATTACCATCGAGGCGTTCACCAGAACGTGGAAGCCCAGAATTGCGGTGACTCCCATCACGATATACATTCCGGCTTTGTCTTTCGCCTTCTGCGCGTTGTCTACCAATCGCAGTATCAGACCTAAATACAAGAGCAGAACAACGCAGACTCCGATAAAACCCATCTCTTCAGCGAGTGCGGCCAGAATGAAATCCGAGTACCGGACCGGGACGAAGCCCAGCTGATTCTGGCTGCCTTTGCCGAATCCTTTTCCCCAAAATCCACCCGAACCCACTGCAATCTCGGACTGCAAGATCTGATATCCGGCGCCCCGCTGATCCTCTTCCGGATGCAGGAACGTCTGGATCCGCTGCTGCTGGTACGGCTTCAAATGCCGCCGCATATTCCAGCCGATGGGGATCAACAGCGCGATCACCAGCCCGCCGATGGCCAGGTGCTTCCACTCGATTCCAGCCAACAACGAGCCGACCACGGCGACGGGAACCAGCACCATCGCGGTTCCCAGGTCCGGCTGCTTCAGGATCAATGCCACCGGAACCAGGGTTAGCCCCCCAACCTTTGCCAGGTCGGTAAGAGTTAGCCGCTCCGTGCGCATGTCCCCGAAGTACCGGGCCAACGCAATAATTATAATCAACTTCATAAGCTCTGACACTTGCAAATTGACGCCGCCACCCAGAGAGATCCAGCGCTTCGCGCCGAGGCGGGAGTAACCGATCGCAAGAACGATTAGCAGGCCGACGATTCCGATCGCATAGAAGATGGGCGCCTGGTCCATGAGCGTGTGGTAGTCGATGCGGGAAATCAGGAACATGCCCACGAGCCCGATGCTAATCCACATCAATTGTTTCCACTGCATGCCCGCCATCGCGCTCGCATGCGTCGAGGAATAGATCTCAGCGACGCCGATGGCGCTGATCGCACCTACGATGGCCATCAGCGGCCAATCAAAATCCTGGGTGCGCGGGCGCTCCTTCATGGATGAGTTGCTCCGGACCCGACGGTCGCCACAAGCGGCGTGGAGCGATTAGAGGCCTGATTCTCGGGGGACGCTGGCTGCTGGAAATGGCCGCTCTTCTTGTCGTAATACGCCTTCACGACATCCCGGACAATGGGGGCTGCTGAAAGGCTGCCCCATCCTCCGCCTTGCACCAGCGCCGCTACCACGATTTCCGGATTGCGCCGCGGAGCGAAACCGACGAACCATCCGTTGTCTTTCACCTTCTTTTGCTCACCGAGCCGATTGCGCAAATCGTAGCCCATCACTTGCGCGGTGCCGGTCTTGCCGCAGAACTCGATATTCTGCAATTTGACCAGCCCTGAAGTGGTGCCATCGGGCTCGTTCACCACGCCGTACATTCCCTGGGTTACGACGTCGACGGTGCTATCGGAAATGGGAAAGAATTCCGGCTTTGTGTTCGTGGCGTCCTTCAGCAGGTGCGGCTGAATCAGCTTGCCGCCGGTTGCAACAGCGTCGATCATCCGCGCGAGCTGAATGGGCGTGACCATCACGGCGCCCTGCCCGATCGCCACCGAAATCGTCGATCCGGGATACCACTTGTGGTGGTAGACCCGCTGGACCCAATCCTCCGAGGGCATCAACCCAGGCTCCTCGCCGGGCAGATCGATACCCGTACGACGGCCCAAGCCCAGACCAGTGGCGTAATGGTCGATGCGATCGATCCCCAGCAGCTTCCCGACGTTGTAGAAGTAGACGTCGCAGGAAGCCACGATCCCTTTATGAAGGTCTACTGAGCCGTGGGCATGGTCGCAGTGAAATGTGCGCCCGTAGAAGTTCGCGTAGCCGGGGCAGTAGACGGTATAGGTGGACGGAACCGCCTTCGATTCGAGCATAGCCGTCGCCATCACGATCTTGAAAACGGAGCCGGGGGCGAGCTGGGCCTGAATTGCGCGGTTCAGAAGCGGCGTTTCAGGATCGCTGTTGAGCGCAGCCCATTCCTTTGGCGGGATGCGGACCGCAAAATCGTTTGGATCGAAAGTCGGGCGGCTCACCATGGCTAAAACCTCGCCAGTGCGCGCGTCCATGGCGATGAGCGCGCCTTCCTTTCCATTAGCGAAGTCCGCTTCCGCAACAGACTGCAGATCGTAGTCGATCGTCAGCTGCACCGGCTTACCGGGAATAGCGTCGATATTGTCGAGAGTGCGGATCGTCTTGCCGACGCTGTTCACCACGACGCGGCGCATGCCGTCAATGCCTTCGAACTGATCGTTGTATTGCTTTTCGAGACCTGCTTTGCCGACGATATCGCCGGGCCGATAATGTGCGTCGCTGCGCTCAAGATCTTGCGTCGAGACCTCGCCCACGTAGCCGGCCGTGCTGGCGAGCATCTCGCCGTGCGGATAGCGCCGTCGCTGCACCATGATGAGCTCGAGGATCGGCAGATCGGCGCGATGCGATTCGACAAAAGCGATGTCGGCCTCGCTTGCTGCCGGCTTGACGATCACGGGCATGAACCTCGGTTCGTTCTTAGCCGCATCGAGTTCTTGTTCCATGTCCTCGTGTGATATGCCCAGGCCCTCCTCAATGGCTGGCAGGTTTTTCTCGATTAGTTTCGGATTGTCCCGAAGCAGGAGGATGCTGAAAGAAGGGTAGCTATCGACCAGGACGCGGCCTTCGCGGTCGAGCATGGCTCCCCGCGGCGCGATGATCGGGATCGAGCGGATGCCGTTGCGCTCGGCGAGGTCAGAGTAGTGGCCTGATTGCACGACCTGCAGCTTCCAGAAACCGATCAAAAGGAGCACGACGAAGCCAACTGAAACGTAGGAAAATAGCGCTAAGCGGCCCTGAGGAATTCTCTGGTCGGTACCGTTCCACGAAGCCAAACGGAACTCCTGCTCACCGGGTCATCGGACCCGCACACCAACGACGGCACACTTAAGTGAACTGCTTAAGGTAGCACCCGGTTAGAGGGCGGGCAAGGAAACGGGCCGCGGTATGTGCTTTTCGGTCACCCGGCCCAACGGCCAGTAGGTCTGAGCCGGTCTGGGACCGACCGTAAAGCCCGTCAGCGCCAGAGCTGGCGGGAGGCGAGGGCCGCGCCAGCGGACAAGGCTCGCAGTTTGGCCCAGGCGATCGAGGGATGAATGCGGCCGCCCATCCCGCAATCGGTGCTCGCGATAACGTTCTCGCGGCCGACCGCTTCCGCGTAGCGCATGATGCGATCGGCGACCACTTCGGGATGTTCGACTATGTTTGTCTTATGCGTGACGACGCCCGGGATCACGGCCTTGCCCTGCGGCAGCTTCACTTCCTTCCAAACCTTCCATTCATGCTCATGCTGCGGGTTGGCTGCCTCCACGGAATATTGCCGCGCCCTTACCTTCAAGATCAGGTCGATTACGTTGCCGAGGGGCAGGTCCGTGCTGTGCGGGCCTTTCCAACTGCCCCAACACATGTGGTAACGGATTTTTTCTTCGGGAATGCCGGCAAGCGCGTGATTGACGAGCTCGATGTGCGACTCCGCCCATTTGCGGAATGCGGCCATATCGCCGCTCATTGAGTAGCGCCATTCGTAGACGTTGACGAGAATCGGATCGTCGACCTGCAACATGAACCCCGCATCGATAATGGCTTTGTATTCTTCGCGCATTGCGTCGGCCACTGCGGCGGCCTGCTCGTCCGTAGTCTTGTAGTATTCGCCAGGCACGACCGTCACACCCGTAACGATCGCGGTCATGAACGCGTCTTCAGGCTTTCTCTGCACCTGAACGAGAGCCGTTTTCAAGTTTGAAATGTCGCGTTGAATTATTTCGTGACCGTTGTATTTGATCGCGCCGACATTCATGGGAAAGCGAAGCGGGCGCGATGAGGGCCCTGCATAGGCTTCGGGCGTCTGGTAATAGTCGGCGAAGTCCACGCGGTCCTTGCTGCTTCCCATGATCGATTTGATGGCGCTGAAATCGCGGGGCAGGTCGCGCATTTCGAAACCGCTGAGGCGCTGGAAAATGTAGGTGGCCCACGCCCCATAATCGACCTCATCGGTCATGGGCTTCCCGAACTCGCCGTCGTTGACGATGTCGATACCGCAGTCGACCTGCTGGCGAACCACTTCTCGCACGGCGCTTGCGAGGTGAGACTCGAGTGCCTCGGACGGAACTTGCTCGCGATAAAGCTGGATCAGGTCCGTAGGACGTGGAAGGCTGCCCACGTGCGTGGTGAATATGCGGTCGGCGCTTTTCATTTTGGGGTAGCTCCGGGCAAACGAAGGCGCGGTTATATCGCGCTTCAGCCAAGTTCACAAGCCAGCCCAAGAATGCGCGGTGCCCCGCGGCTCTTGGCCGGACCGGAACTGTTCACGCCGCTGTCACACTCCATTAACAACTAGCGAGTAGGTTCGCACCTCGCAAACCCGAAATTTCAAGGGAGGAGAAATGTCTAAAAAGGCGGCGGAGCACCACCATCTTGCGGCCGAGCACCACGAACACGCAGCGCGCCACCATCGCGAGGCTGCCAAGCATCATGAAGCTGGCGAACACGAATCCGCAGCGCATCGGGCCCACACAGCCCAGGCGCATCTTCACCACGCAACCCATCACGCAGCCGAAGCAGCGAAGGCGCACGCGGAGGAGCACGGCCACAAGGCAAAAGCTGCCGGCAGATAACCACAAAACCGCAACAGCAAGCCCCGTTGCAGGGCTGCATTGGCCGAACGAATGGGGCGCAGCCCTGACGGGGCTTATTACTCGCTAGGAGGGGATTTATGGCGACAACAGCAGCAGCGGGAACATCGGCATTGGATGCCAAAATTGGGGGACGTCCGAGCAAAGCAGGCAGGATCGGCGTTGGAATCTTCGGCGCGGCGCTCGTCGTGGGATTCATCTACGCGGCGTACCAGCTGGTTTCGGACCTCTCGGAAACCCACTCCGCAAGCGCAATGCCGTACGTTCTGCTGGGAATCGCGCTGCTGATCGCCCTCGGCTTCGAGTTCGTCAACGGATTTCACGACACGGCCAACGCGGTAGCGACAGTGATCTACACGCACTCGCTCGAACCGCATATCGCAGTGGTCTGGTCGGGATTCTGGAATTTTGTGGGCGTACTGATATCGAGCGGAGCCGTTGCGTTCGGTATTTTGTCGCTGCTGCCAGTCGAACTGATTCTGCAGGTGGGTAACAAAGCTGGATTCGCGATGGTGTTCGCGCTCCTAGTTGCGGCAATCATCTGGAACCTGGGCACTTGGTTTTTCGGGCTGCCGGCTTCAAGCTCACACACGCTGATCGGGTCGATTATCGGCGTGGGCATTGCGAATCAGTTGATGTCCGTCAAAACCGGTACCAGCGGAGTGGACTGGGCGCAAGCGACGAATGTGGGCAAGTCGCTGCTGCTCTCGCCGTTGGTTGGGTTTTGCGTGGCGGCTCTGTTGCTTCTGCTCTGCAAAGCCTTGATTCCCAATAAGGAGCTTTACACCGCTCCCGACTCCACCGAGCCACCGCCGTTCTGGATTCGCGCGCTGCTGGTTCTCACCTGCACGGGCGTGAGCTTCGCGCACGGATCGAACGACGGCCAAAAAGGCATGGGGCTGATCATGTTGATTCTGATCGGCACCGTGCCCACGGCGTACGCGGTGAACCACGCTGTGACGGCTGCGGAGACCCAGGACTTCGTGGCTGTATCAAGACAGACTGCGGACACCATCAGCCATTACGTTTCGCCAAACGCTGTTATTGCTGACGCGCGCGACGAAGTCACGGATTACATCCGCACCAAGAATTTCACTCCGAATACGATGCTGGCAATGCGCGAATTGATCAACGGGATCGGGACCGAGATGAACATCTACCACCAGTTGAAGCTGGTGCCGCAGGACAAGGTGCGGAACTTCCGCAATGACATGTATGTGGTAAGCGAGGCTCTTCGTCTGATGCAAAAGAGCGGTAAGCCTCAATTTTCAACCGCGGATGCGGCAGTAATCAAGAACTATAAGAAACACATCGACGCCGCGACCAAATTTATTCCCAGTTGGGTGAAGGTCGCCGTGGCGCTCGCGCTGGGCCTCGGAACCATGATTGGGTGGAAGCGCATCGTCATCACCGTTGGCGAAAAGAT
>Ga0187783_10000148_pt1 | contig 52335 bp, 43 predicted proteins | sample 1015_SJ02_MP02_2_FD_132471 | JGI IMG/M metagenome (GOLD analysis project Ga0187783, IMG submission 132471) | Tropical peat soil microbial communities from peatlands in Department of Meta, Colombia - 1015_SJ02_MP02_20_MG | ecosystem: Environmental > Terrestrial > Soil > Wetlands > Peat | place... | reverse complement strand
GATGTTCGGCCAGCCAATACTCCTGACGCGGCGAGCCCATGCCGGCGAAAAGCAGCTCGGCGCCGCTAGCAGCTATTCGGCCGGCAATTGCGCCACTCTGCGCATCGCTAAAGTATCCGCTGCCCGCGCCGGCAACCCGCAAGCCGGGAAACCGCTCGGCTAAACGCGCGGCGGCAGCTTCGGCAACGCCTTCGGCTCCGCCTAAAAAGTACACCGGCACGCCTTGTTGCGCGGCCCTCGCGCAACAGCGCTCGACCAGCTCGACACCAGTCACGCGTTGGCGCAGCGGCGCGCCGCGATGCTTTGCGACCAGCAGCAGCCCCACCGTGTCGCACAGCGAGAGCGCGCAATCGTTGACGATCGCCCGAAATCGGGGGTCACGCTGCGCGTAGACGACCATCTCGGTCCCGAGCGTCACGATCTGCGACGCGCGCGAGTTGCCGGCGAGTGACAGTATGCGGTCCGTCGCCTCGCTCGAGTCGATTGGGTCGAGCCGGCAGCCGAGAATTTGCAGCGAGTTCAACGCGATTGCGCGGGTTGAGTTGCGTATGGTGCAATGAGCGGGCGCAAGCGATCGGCCAACGAAGGAGGCATCGCGTCCAGCGGCAGCCGGCAATCGCCGACGCGAAACCCGAGCTGGCGTATCGCCCACTTCACCGCGATGGGGCTGGTCGTTGCGAAAAGCGCGTCGATCAGCGGCAGGAGCGACAAATGAATTTGGGCGGCGTCATCCACGCGCCCGGCACGATACGCCTCGAACATGCGGCGATACTCGGGCGAACAAAGGTGCGAGGCAACGCCGACGACTCCGTCCGCGCCCAGTGCTAAACACGGGAGAAACAGGTGATCGTCGCCCGACCAGACGACGAAGTTGCTCGGCCGATCGCGCAGAATCATTCCGATCTGCTTGAGGTCGCCGCTCGACTCTTTGACGCCGGCGACGTTTGAATGGCGCCGATTTAGCTCCAAGAGCGTCTCGGGCAACATATTGGCGCACGTGCGCCCCGGAATGTTGTAAATAATGACCGGCAGATCGGTCGCATCGGCAATCGCCCCGAAGTGGGCCAGCATTCCGCTCTGAGTCGGTTTGTTATAGTACGGCACGACGGTGAGCAGCGCGTCGACCCTGGCCGCGGCCGCATCCTGCGCCGCGGCGATGGATTCACGGGTCGAATTCGTGCCCGAGTTTGCAATCACGGTCTTTTGAGGCCCGACCGCCTGTTTAACCGCGCTCCATAGTTCGGCACGCTCGGCGGCGTCGAGCGTCTGCCCTTCTCCAGTCGACCCGGCCACCACGAGGCCGTCGTTTCCGCGCCCCACCAGCCAACGCGCCAGACGGGCCGCTTCGCCTAGGTCGAGCTTGCCGCGCTCGTCGAACGGCGTCACCATCGCGGTAATCACGGATCCCAGCCTTGCCGAATCACTCATAGGACCGGTTCTCCTTTATCCAAGCCGAACTGCTCGTGGATCGCATTCTCGGCGCTCGTCACGTGATCGTCGGGAACCAACACGGAAATCGTGACATTGCTATCGGTGCAATGAATGATTTCGACGTTGGCCTGCGAGAGCGCATCAACGACGCGGTGCACGACGCCCGGTGCGTCGCGCATCCCGGTGCCGACGATCGAAACCTTAGCGCACCCCTCGCGCACTCGCACCGCGAGATTGAGATCGCCTAGCAGCTTCCGGATCTCGTTGCCGCGTTCGCCGTCAACCACGAACGAGACGCCGGCCTGATTGATCGTGACCTGATCGATCGAGATTCTTGCCTCAGCGACGCGGCGGAACATTTCCAGCTCGGTCTCCATCCGGCGCGTCGGTGATTCGATGTCGCCCCGAATGATGCGTACCCACGTGACGCGACCGCTCGACGTTACGCCCGTAACCGGGCGTTCCACCCCTGAGCCCTCGTCGACCAGCGTTCCACGATCGGTGCGAAGATTCTTTATCGAGTAACTGGTGGCGGTGCTGCTGGCGAGATCGGCGGCCTTGTGATGCATCACTTTTGCACCGCTGCCGGCGAGTTCGGTCATTTCGGCAAGCGAGGCACGCTCGATCGTGCGCGCACCGGGAACGCGCCGAGGATCGGCGGTCATGGCTCCGCTGACGTCGGTATAAATGTCCACCCGTTGCGCGTCGAGCGCGTGGCCGATGGCGATCGCCGACAAATCGGTCCCGCCGCGCCCGAGCGTGGTCACCGCGCCGTCCTCGGTCACGCCCTGGAAGCCGGCTACGACCGGCACCGCGCCGCTCTCGAGAATCTCGTAGATTGCCTCTGGCTGTATGCGTAAAATCGCCGCGTCGCCATAATGGTCGTCGGTAACGATACCTGCCCGCGCCCCCGAAAGAGCGACGGCCGTAATCCCTTCTTGAATAAGCCCGTCGGCAAAAACGGCGGCGGCAATGAGTTCTCCCGCGGCCAGCAGCAGATCTGTGTTGACGTTGCCGGCGCGGCCGCCGACTAGTGCGAGCAGCGTGTCGGTAGCATAATTTTCGGGGAGCCGGCCCATCGCCGAAACTACAGCGACCGTTGCGAAGCCCGACTCGCGCGCGTCGCGAACCCGGCGATAGGCCACCGCGCGATCCTCGCGTGTCGCAAGCGACGTTCCACCGAACTTCAATACCGCGACTTGACGGGTGACGTTCACGCGACGTAACCCTTTTCGAGCAGAAGCTCGAGGATCGCAACGGCATTGGTGGCGGCGCCTCGACGCAACTGATCGCCCACGCACCAAAAGGCGAAGTGCCGGCCTTTCTCGCCGCCGGCCGGCTCGACCGATTCACGGCGCAAGCGCGCGACGTGCACCTCATCGGTGCCCTCGACCTCGCGCGGCGTCACGATTGCCTCGCGGTGATAGACGACGCCTGCAGCAGTCTCAAAAGCGTAAGCCAGCTCCTCAATGCGAACTGGGCGGAGCGTCTCGACGAACACGGCTTCGCTGTGCGCGGTTCGCACCGGGACGCGAACCGCGGTCGCGCTGACCGCCAGTTCGGGCAGGTCGAGCAGCTTTCGCGTTTCGGCCGCAATCTTGCGCTCTTCGCCGCTCCATCCCTGGGCGTCGAATTCGCCGACTTGTGGAACGACGTTGCGGGCAAGATGCCGAGGAAACACCGAGGGCTTGGGCTCCGGATCGCCCGACGCGGCCGCGCGCTCCTGTGCGAGAAACTCTTCCAAGCCGGCTCGTCCCGCACCGCTCGCCGCTTGGTAAGTGGCGACCCGGACGATTGCCAGTCCCGCCGCATCGCGTACCGGGCGCAAGGCCGTGCTCAGCACGATCGCCGTGCAGTTCGCTACCGGAAAAAGCCGGTGGTCGGCACGCACCGCGTGGGCGTTGACTTCGGGAACGATCAGCGGGACGTCGTGCCGCATTCGAAAGGTGGCGCTGTTGTCGATGATCACGCAGCCTCGCGCCAACAATGCCGGTGCATATCGTTCGCTCGCGTCCTCCCCGCTTGCAAAGAAAACGACGTCGAAGCCGCGCAGCGCGTCGTCCGAGGCGGCATGCACGTCGAGCGCATTGCCTCGAAACCGCACTGCCGCAGAACGCTCGCGCGTTGCAAACGGTTCCAGCGAACCGATTGGAAGATTTCGCTCTTCGAGCAGACGAAGAATCGTCTCGCCGACCGCGCCGGTCGCACCGACGACCGCGACGTTCACGTCAGATCGAGCCCGACCGAGAGACCGCGCATGCCGACGACCGAGTGCACCGCGCTCTTCATCCCGGTAACGAAGGACTCGCGACCAAACGAGTCGTGGCGGATCGTGAGCAGCTCTCCCGGGCCGCCGAACAGCACTTCTTGATGCGCCAGCAGTCCCGCAAGGCGTACGCTGTGAATGGCCGGGACTGCCCCGGCCGCGCGTTCGATTCCAACCGCCGTCTCGAGAGCCGTACCCGACGGTTTGTCTTTTTTCTGGGTGTGATGCAGCTCGACGATCTCCACTGTGGGGAAAAAGCGAGCCGCCTCTTGCGCAAAGCGCATCATCAACGTCGCACCGACGGAGAAGTTGGGAACGATCAACGCCCCCACGTTTCGCTCGCTCGCCGCCGCCGCTAGCGAGGCGCGCTGGGCGTCGCTCCAACCGCTCGAACCGACGACGGTCGGGAGGCCGCGACGGACCGCTGCAAGCGAGATTTCGAAGCTGGCGGGTTGCGTGGTCAGGTCGAGCAAAACGTCGGGGTTTCGCTCGAACACCTCATCTAGCGAACTAAAGATGGCCTGCGCCGGGTCCGCAGTGCGTGCCAGGCCGCAGCAATATTCGCCGGTCTGCTGAAACGCTTGGCGCGCAATCGTTCCCATCCGGCCCAGCGCTCCGGCAACGGCCACACGAATCTGGGTCATCCTTCGACACGCTCAGGATGACCGAGCTAAATCTTTTCCAGCGGCGCGTACTTGAGCATGAGCATCTTCTTTCCGACGTTAGGAAAGTCGATCGTCACCAAACCATCGCCGCCGGCGCCCACGATGTTCTCGATGCCGCCTTCGCCCCACTTAGGATGGCGAACGCGATCGCCGGTTTTGAGCCCGAGATGCACGCCGGCACCTGCCGATTCGTGAATCGCCACCTCGCGCCAGCGTCCGCCGGCCGGTCGCGGCAGCGGCACGCTGCCGCTCTCCAGGACGTCGAGCGCCGGGATTTCCTCTAAGAAGCGCGACTTCGGATAGGCATAAGTGTTGCCGAAGAGCGCACGCCGGGCGGCGTAGGTCAAAAACAGGCGATCGATCGCGCGGGTGACGCCGACGTACGCCAGCCGCCGCTCCTCTTCGAGTTCGGCCGGTTCGGTCAGTGTGCGGCTGTGCGGAAAGACGCCCTCTTCCAATCCGGTGAGGAAAACACTTGGGAACTCGAGCCCTTTGGCGCTGTGCAGCGTCATGAGCGTTACGTAGGATGCATCTTCGTCGAGCGCGTCGAGGTCGCTGACCAGCGCGATGTTCGCCAGGAATCCGGCGAGCGAGGGTTCGTCGTCACCCGCTTCATATTCGCGGGCAACGCCCACCAGTTCGGAAAGATTTTCAAGCCGCGCTCGCGCGTCGTGAGTGTCTTCGGCCTGTAGCTCGCGAACGTAGCCCGAGCGTTCCATAACGGCTACCAGCAGATCGGCGACGCCGTCGCTTTCGGCCAGACGGCGCAGATCGGCGATCAGCTCCGCGAACCGTTCGAGCTCCTTGAGCTTCTTCGGCACCGCGGCGCGAAGCAGCTCGCTGTTGAAAATCGCCTCCCCCACGGAAACGCGCGCAGTATTCGCCGCCGCGACCAGCGCCGCGAGCGTTTGCTGGCCGATACCCCGGCGCGGGACGTTCACGATGCGTTTGAACGCCAGCGCGTCGGAGGGGTTGGCGATGTAGCGAAGGTAGGCGATAACGTCTTTGATCTCGGTGCGCAGGTAAAAGCCCACGCCGCCGACGACACGATAGGGAATGCCGTCGGCCAGCAGCGCTTCTTCGAAGACGCGTGATTGCGCGTTGGTGCGATACAACACCACGAAATCGCGGTACGCGGCGCCGTCGCGCACCATGCTCTTGACCTTCTCTACGACGTATCGCGCCTCGTCGCGTTCCGTCGCGGCCGGATAGAGCGTGATCGGCTCGCCCTCGCCGCGGGTGGTAAAAAGCCGCTTCGGCGCGCGGGCGCGATTGTTGGCAACGAGGCTGTTGGCGGCCTCCAGAATACGCCCCGTGCTGCGGTAATTCTCCTCTAGTTTGAAGGTCTTGGCTCCGGGAAAGTCTTCTTCGAATCGCAGGATCATTCGGTAATCGCTGCCGCGCCAGGAGTAGATCGATTGATCGTCGTCGCCCACCACCGTCACGTTTCCGTGATGACCGGCCAGCAGCGCGACCAGCCGGTATTGGGCCGCATTGACGTCTTGATATTCGTCGACCAAAACGTATTCAAACCGGTGCTGGTACTTGTCGCGCGTCTCCTTGTCGCGTTCGAGCAGGTCTATGGTGCGAACGATCAGGTCGTCAAAGTCCAGCGAGTTCGACTCGCCGAGCCGGCGCTGGTACTCGGCGTACACGTTGGCGATGCGCTCTCCGACGAAGGAAGTCTGCGTCTGAGTGTATTGCTCCGGCCAAATCAGCGCATTCTTGGCTTTGTCGATTTCGGCTAGGCACGCGCCGGCCGAAAGCTGACGCTCGTCGTAATCGAGATCGTCGAGGATCTCCTTGACGAGCTGGCGCTGATCGGAATCGTCGATCACCGCAAAACTGCGGCCGATGCCGATTCTCGATCCGTCACGCCGCAAGATGCGCACGCACATGGCATGGAACGTGCCAACCCAAAGGTCGCGCGCCACGCTACCCACCATGGCATGCAGCCGCGACTTCATTTCGCCGGCCGCTTTGTTCGTAAAGGTTACGGCGAGAATGCGTTCGGGAGCGACGCGCAGATCCTCGAGCAGATGGGCGATCCGGTGCGTCAAAACGCGGGTTTTCCCACTTCCAGCGCCGGCAAAGATCAAAACCGGGCCATCGGTCTGCTTAACGGCGGCAGATTGCGCGTCGTTGAGAATTTCCGTTTCCAGGAGCATTTATACACGTTCGCCGAGCGTCTCGCGGTTGCCTGTACCGCAACCGCGTTGCGACGTTTGCCGCAAGGATTATCGAACGGCGCGAAGCATCCGAGCCCGCCGAGCGCCCAGCGTGTAGGCGGACGAGAGAAGCGCGAGCGTCGATTCCGCGCCCATATTTGGATTGACGCAGTCCTCGCCCAGGCCGTCGTAGCAGCCGCCGCCGTTTGCAAGCGGTATTCCTCTCGAATTCTTGCCGTAAAACCACTCAGACGCGAGCTCGGCGTTCGCGAAATGGGCGGCGTCCGAGGTTGCATCGAAGGCCGCGAGCTCGGCGTCAACCATCGCGCACGCTTCGAGCGGTTGCTGGTCGTAGCGCGCACGCGGGCCGCCCCGAACGTACCAGCCCTGATTCCCGATCGGCACGTGCACGCCGTTTTCGATCGTGACGCCTTCGTAAAAGGCGAGGGTGCGCAGCCCGATCTCGCCGTAGCGGGCCTCGCCTAGGCTTTGGCCGGCCCGAATCAGGGCTTCGGGAAGACGCGCGTTGTCGTAGGTCATGGACTCCTCGTACCACAGCCAATCGCCGCGTGCCGCGGCGTCGTACGACGCCGCGATCTCGCCGGCAAGATAGCGCAGCGCCTCGGCATACCGCCGCTCCTGCAGCGCAGCATAGGCGTGCGACAAGCCCAACGTGGCGTACGCTCGAGATCGAACGTATTCGAGCGATCCGAGCGACGGAATGGCTCGATCGAGCAGCGTCGCGCAGACCCGCCGCCAGGTCTGCGTGGGCGCGTTCGCAGCGCCGAAGCCCAGGGCCCAAATTGCGCGGCCGCAACTATCGTGCGTTCCGATTTCGTCCAGCCAGCTCCGATCGTAATCCATGAAATTGTGAAAACGGCCGTCCTCGAGCTGCGCGTGCGCCAGGAAGGCGAGATAGATCGAGGCGAGCCGCTGGCTTAACTTATCCGAAGGCACCAAGCGCAGATGCGTGAGCACCACCATGAACGCGCGAGCGACGTCGTCGGTGCAATACCCGAACTTTCGGTTGGGAACGTTCTCGACCGCATGCTGAACAACGCCTACGTCGTCCGAAAGCACTGCCAGATAATCGAGAGCCGGCAGCGCCGGCGTTGCGACGCGCGCCTTAGGCAGAACTCACCAGCGAAAGAACGCTATCGGGAACGAGCTGACCGAAGAGGTGCCCGTACTCCTTAGCAACGTGCGGCCAGGTCATCTGCCGCCCGTAGCGGTAAGCACGGCGCTCCACCGCGCGGCGCAGCGAGGGATCGTCCAAGAGCATGTTGAGCCGCAGCGCAATTGACGCCGCGTCCCGAAAATCGCACAGGAAGCCGCGATTGTGCGCCAGCAGCTCTTGAGCGTAGAGATAGGGCGTTGAAACGATGGCCTTTCCACATCCAACGGCGTAAGCCAGCGTGCCGCTGACGATCTGGGCCGGGTTGAGATAGGGCGTGAGGTAAATATCGGTCGCAGCCAAATAGGTGACCACCTCATCGAAGTCGAGATACTTGTCGACGAGCTGAACGTTGTAATGCAGGCCATACTCATGAATCATCGAGTGAAGCGACTCGCGATACGATTCGCCCTCTTGGCGCCGTACGACCGGATGGGTCTCTCCGAGGATCAGATAGAGTGCCTCCGGATGACGCTTAACCACGCTGCGCATCGCTTCGATCGCGTATTCGAGGCCTTTGCCGCGGCTGATCAGACCAAAGGTCGAGATCACGGTACGCTGACCGATGCCGAACGATGCTTTGGCCGCAAACGTGTCTTGGAACGGCACGTCGGGAACGCCGTGGTGAATCACTTCGAGACGTTCCGGATCTATTTCGTAGATCGTCTCGAGCAAGTTGCGCCCCGTCGCCGACAGCGCAACCACTTTGCTTGCCTCCGCGCAGAGCTCGCGCGTCACCCGCAGATAGCTCTCGTCGGGCTCGGGTAAAACGGTATGCAGCGTCAGCACGACGGGCTTCTCGACCGACGAAATGAAGTCGACGAGCCATTCACCGCGTTCGCCGCCGAAGAGGCCGTATTCGTGCTGGATGTTGACCAGGTCGAGGGGCGATCCGTTGACGAGGGCGGCGGCGGTGGCGTAACTGGCTCGATCTTCCTGCGCGATGCGGCCGATGACTTCCGGCGGATAGCGGCGCACTTCCGCACCCGGCTCGTCCACCGCAATAACCGGGCTGGAGATGCTGAAGGCCTTGTCGTAGGCGTCCACCATATCCTTAGTAAAGGTAGCGATCCCGCACTCGCGTGGGGGATACGAACCTAAGAACAATGCGCGGGGGGGCATGCGGCCGATGGTCTCCTTCACTGCCTCGGAACCGCCTTTACCCAGTCTTAGATTCATGATAACCGGGCTAGCCGTCGCTAGCCTGGAACCGGCTGGGTAGGCGACCCCAGGCGGGTGCCCGGCTCCAGCCGGGCGCCAGGTTCCACCGTTACGTCGTGGCCGATGACGCTTCCCTTCGCGACGAAGGCTTTGGCTCCGATGGTCACCCGGCTCGCGAGGATCGCTTCTTCCACCACGGCCCCGGCCCCGATGCTGACGTGATCCCAGAGCACCGACTCGCGGATCGCCGCGCCCGCGCCGATGCTGCAGCCCGGGCCCAGGACGACGTTTGGACCGACCGTTGCGCTGAGGTCCACCACGACGTCGGCCGCGGCATAGACCGGAGCAACGACTCCGGGATGATCGCGCAGCGCATCGCTGCCGTTGCCGCGCAAGCCGGGCTCGACCGCGAGCTTCATCGCGCCGCTCAGAACGTCGCGATGGGCGGCGAGATATTGATCTGGTCTTCCGAGATCGAGCCAATAATCGGCGGTCGTGTAGGCGTAGAGCGCCTTGCCCGCCGCAATGACGCGCGGAAACGTGGCGCGCTCGATCGAGACGTTTTCGCCCGGCGGGATGTAGTCGAGAATCTCGCGTTCCAGCAGGTACGTTCCGGCATTGATCTCGTTGGTCGGCGCTTGATCTTTGGGCGGCTTCTCGACGAAAGCGGTGACTCGACCGTTCGCATCGTGCACGACGCAGCCGAACGGCGAGGGATCCTCGACACGAATTAGATGAAGCGTGCCGATACCGCCCTTGCGCTGGTGGTACTCAAGCATCGCAGTCAAGTCGAGGCTTGTAAGGACGTCGCCGTTGAGCATGAAGAATGGGCCGGTGATGTGCGACTCGACATTCTTGAGTGCGCCCGCGGTGCCCAGCGGCGTCGCTTCGATCGCGTAAGTAATCTGCATGCCCAGCCGGCTGCCGTCGCCGAAGTAATCCACGATCGCCTGCGGCATGTAACCCGCGGCAAGAATTACGTCGCGTATCTCGGCAGCGTAAAGCCGCTCCATAGTGCGCGCCAAGAACGGCACGTTCATGATCGGCACCATCGGCTTTGGCGTGCCGTAGGTGAGCGGCCGCAACCGGGTTCCCTCGCCGCCGACCAGGATGATTGCCTGCATTAAACCTTTATTTCGCCGCGCGTCGTGCTTCGCGCCTTTTTAGCGCTCTTGCTGAATGCCGTGAAACGCCTCTGCCGTGTCAAGCGATAGGGCGCACGATGCTTAACGTTAAGCCGTCGCGTTTCTCCGACCGTCGTCGTCGCTACAATTGGGAAGAGGTGCAGGCCTTCTACGAAGAAGGGCATTCGTATCGTGAGACCGCGAAGCGCTTTGGCTTTAGTTCCGGATCATGGTTTAAGGCGATTGAGCGTGGTGAAATCCGGACGCGGCCCCATGGCATGCCAATCGTCGAGTTGCTGTCGAGTCCAAAGCGAAATCGATCGCATCTGAAGACGCGGCTCGTCAGAGCTCAGCCGTTGGATAACCGCTGCCAAGCATGCGGCCTCTCCGAGTGGCGTGGGTCACCGCTAAACATGCACCTAGACCACGCGAACGGCATCAAGGACGATAACCGGCTGGAAAACCTTCGAATGCTATGCCCGAACTGTCATAGCCAAACTTCAACTTACGGTGGCAGGAACGTCCGTCTGCGCCGGTTGCAAGAAGGACCACTGCCCGTGTAGTATAGACCGGCGCGAACATTCCCGGGTAGTTCAGCTGGAAGAACGGCAGACTCTGAATCTGCATGTCGGTGGTTCGAGCCCATCCCCGGGAGCCACGGCCCTATCGTCTAGAGGCCTAGGACGCCGCCCTCTCACGGCGGTAACGCGGGTTCGAATCCCGCTGGGGCTAATTTTTCTTGGGTCGTGGCTTTAGACTTTCTTCAGGTTTCTGCTTTTACAATAGCCGCAATTGCATCTCTCCTGGTAAAGCCGAGAGAAAGGGCTAAACGATGTTGCTACGCCTGGGAGCCCCCGCCGCGTGCGTTTCCGTTCTTGCATTTCTCTCAACGGGATGCGCAGGCAGCGGGACCGCTCCGGCAACTGCGACTACCGGCACGATGCCGGCATCGAAGCCGCTCGGCGCCGGTGAGATGATCCACTGGAACAAAAGCGCTCTACGCTTGAAGTATCCGTCGAATTCGCCGGCTCATGCCGTCCTTACGTATTGGGGCCCAGACGGATATTATCCATCCGGTCCCTCCTGCAAAAATGGTGGCCAAATTCAAGTAGCGACGCAGAATCAGTGGGGCGATCCTTCCGGAAATATGCACATCACCTACTTGTTCAAAGCACTCACCTCAGGCCCCGACGAATGCGTCTTTAACGCAATCTTACTGGGCGTCAAGAACCCACCGATCGCATCGCTCAAGCTGCAGATCGCGCCTTAAAGAAGTCCGGCGGCGGTCGGATTTGGCAACGACCGCCGGATTGGCTAGGTAGGCCGGCTTTGCACGGGACTTCGAACAAATGCGACCGAATGCGAGTTGAGCTGAGGTCGCATCGTTGAGCACCCGAGAATTCATCGCCGTTTGTATAACCTTGTCGCTCGCGGCCTGCGGCGGCCAGCATTTTAGTCCGCCGGTTTCGGCGCTTTCGGATACGACGCAGAACGTTTCGGCCGCGAATCCATGGCAAGGGATAACGATATCCCCACAATCGATTGGACGATACGTCGGTCCTGCTTCACCCCTAATGGAAGTCGATCTTTACATTTCGCTCCCGGGCCGAAACCAGAACGCGCTCGAGTCGTTGATTCAAGCCCAAGACGCGCCTGGATCGCCGAACTACCGTCAATACCTGACGCCGCAGGAATTCGGGCGCGAGTTTGGAGCCGATCCGTCCCAATATGCCGCGGCGATCTCGCTGCTGAGGACCGCGGGGTTCACCATTGACGAGCTTCCCGCGAACCTCAAAGACGTCGAAGCCCATGCGCCGGCGTCGGTGGTAGCATCGTTCTTCAAATCTCCCGTCGAGATCCGCGCGATCGGCGGCCGCACGTTCTATACGTTGCAAGGTCGGCCGCAAGTGCCGGCCGCGTTACGCGGCGCGGCGATCGTCGGCTTAGACAACTACCATCAGCGAAAACCCCATCTTGTGCGCGTAGAGGGAGCAAACCGAGGCTGGGACGCCACTGATATCGAGAACGTCTACAACTTGACCCCGATCTACTCTTCGGCGCAGGGTGAAGGGATTACGATCGCCGACGCGACCGAAGGATTGGCCCGACGCAGCGATTTCTCTGCGTTCTTGAAGAAGTTCGACCTAAATGCGCGGCTCGTGAGTTTTGCCGCCGGCAATAAGTCGCCTACCGACAACAACGGTGAAACGACGCTCGACGTTGAGTGGATGGCTGCCGTCGCCCCGAAAGTGACGATCGATCAAGTCACCGCCGCGAACACCTCGGACGCCGCCTTCGACAAGATGTACAGTTACATCATCAACACGCTCAGTTCGGTGCACGTCGTCTCAACCAGCTGGGGGGATTGCGAGGCGCAGTCCGGTCCGTCGCTCTGGGTGGATGAAAATCTCTTCAAGCAGGCATATTCGGAAGGTCAGTTCTGGCTCTCGGCGGCCGGCGACACTGGAGCGGACGACTGCGAAAACGGAACCAAAGGCGTCGACTTTCCGGGAAGCTCTCCGTACGTCGTTAGCGTCGGCGGAACGCGCGTAACCCCGAGCTCGACCAAAGGCGGACGCTACACGGGTTGGAAGAGCGAGGTCGTGTGGGACGACACCAACGGCTGCAACAGCGTGAAGTCGTGCGCCAAAGACGGCGGCGGCGCGGGCGGCGGGGGAGCCAGCAAAGACTTCGCCAAGCCGAAATTCCAACAAGGGCTCACGCCACGCGACGGTAGGCGCGACGTTCCGGACATTACCTTGATGGCCGACGACCAAGACAAGGGCGGTTACGTCGTGTATTTCCGAGGATCTTGGAAGAACGGCTGGGGAGGGACAAGTTTTGCCGCGCCGCAATGGGCCGCGTTTCTAGCGTTGGCAGAGGAGAAAGATGGTGGCATTGCCAGCCCGCTCGCGCGTTTGTACTCACTCGGAGGCGGGCGCGGGTATGAGTCGGAGTTCCACGACGTGATTCTCGGGTGCAATACGTATGACGGCGTGACCGGCTTCTGCGCGGCACCGAATTACGATCGCGCCTCGGGATGGGGAAGCTTCAACGGCTATTCCTTGTGGTCGGCGTACTAGCGCTGCAGGGCAAGGAAAAGGTCTGGGGTCCTCGGCTTTCCGAATGCGGCCCAGCGCACCGTTAAAGAGCATCCGAGTTCGCTCGCGGTGCGTAGGCCTCGCCCCTAGCTAACCGCAGGGCGGCGGGGCCTTTTCTTTCTCCGAGGGGTCTGCGCTATCCTCAGCCGATCCGGGCAGCCGTTGTCTAGCGATAATGTTAAGAATCGTTTATCGAGGTTATCATTACTGCATTACCGCCGCGATGCGCGGCGATTTGCGCTCCTTTAAGCTGAACGACATACACCTAGCTTTTTAGCGAACTCGGAGGTGGAAACCATCATGTGTCGTTCAACGGCGAACGTGCTAATTTGCATTGTATCCCTGGCCCTGGCGGCATGCGGAGGAGCGGGCGCAGGCTCGTCCTCAGTGCCGGCGACGTCTCAAGCGCTATCGGATGTCGCGGCCAACGCCAGAATAAGAAAACTACTGCAGACCAAGATCAAACACGTTTTCGTCTTGGTTCAAGAGAATCACACTTTCGACCAACTCTACGGTCTTTTTCCCGGCGTCAACGGCCAGACCGTCAACAATCTCGGAACGTACCAAGCCGAACAGACGGATTGCCAATCCGATCCGGTGGCCGGCGGATGTCAGCGTCCGTTCTTAATCTCAGCTAATCAGAACAGCCCAAGCTACGTTCCGGACGCGCCCGACATCAGCGGCGGCTACAACGGCCGCTACGATCAGCAATATGCGATCGACCACGGCAAGATGGACGATTTCTTGGTTGACGTCGAGGCCGGACAGTTGCCGCTCGGGCCGACGCCAAGCCCGCAACAGATCGAGCAGCACAACGAAGACATCGCGATCGAGGGCGTCTACGATTGCAACACCGTTCCGTACCTCTGGTACTACGCGAAGAACTTCGCGCTATTCGACAACTATTTCCAGGCTGAGACCGGAGACTCGGCGCCGAGCAACGTGCAGCTCTTCTCGGCGCAGTTCGGACAAACCGAGGCCGTGCTTGGCGAAGGCATCCTCTCCCAACCGCTCCCCAGCGGAGGCGGCTACACCGACGGAGTTCCGCTCTCCAACGACGACAATCCGCCCCCGTCGTCGCTGCCGCTTTCCATCACGGGCTATACCGGAGATGCCAGTCAGGCGCAAAGTTATGCGACGCTGCCGGTGCTGCTCAGCCCGTCGGAAGATCGGGCCGCCGAAAAGTCGGGAACGGTCGGCTACGACGGCCAAGACATCGACCAAGAGGCTAAGGCCCACCGCGCGAATTTCGGCTGGGCGTGGTATCAAGAGGGAACGTATACGTCCGGCGCGGGTTTCGTCGCGCATCATAACGCCCCGCTCTACTTCAACTACATCAACAGCGCGAACTCGGGTTTTGCCAGTACGTCAACGCTTCGCGACAACACGCAAAGTAATGGATTGATCTCGGACATCGTGGGCGGGAAGCTTCCGAGCGAGGGCGTTTTTTGGGTGAAAGGCGGAACCGCGAATACCTACGGCTTGGTTCCCGCCGACCCGATCTTTACCCAAAACTCCCTTGGTAAGAAGTATTACATCGGCGACGACGATCATCCCGGAAGCGGAGATGCCGATCATCAGGTCGCGGAAGCATATCTCGCCGAACTGATCAACGCGATCGCGCAGAGCAAGTACTGGAAAGACTCGGTCATCATCGTAACCTGGGATGACAGCGGAGGCTTCTACGACCATGCGCCGCCTCCGAGCTACGGAGCGACCTGTCCGCAGGATAAAACCGGCCCCGAAGAAGGCTACTCGTGTGGCGACGGCGTTCGTCTGCCGGCGTTGGTGATCTCGGCGTTTTCTAAGACCGGTGTGGTCGTTCATCACCTCGCGGATCACGGTTCGGTCTCGAAGTTCATCGAAGCCGTCTTTGGTTTGCCCAAGACTGCCTCATTACCGGACGAAGCCGCCGGCGTCAAAGCAAACCTAGCCCCGGCCGACGATGATTCCGCTACCTCGGACCTCTTCGAGGCGCTCGACGAAAGCAAGCTCGAAGGTAACGGGCTGAACCCTCCCAAGCTCGCCGAGATTTCTTCTCCCGGCGTGCCGCCGAGCATGAGTTGCGCGACGTTGGGTGTCACCCCGATTCCAGCTCCCACATCGCTCCCGAACGGTTACGCGACCGCCGGGTACTATCTGCACCAGAGCCTTGAAGGCTCGCCTTTAGCCGCGCCGCTTCCGGCGCCCCGGGACGACGGCGATTAGCGTCTGACGCCATGCCGCGGATCCGTATCACATCGGGTCCGCGGCACTGCTTCTTTATACCTCGCTACCGGCCGTCCGCCGGAACCGCCCGGTAGGCGGCGACTTCGTCGGACATGATCTTCTCGGTCATCACGAATCGGCCGGACTGACCAGCGGTGATCACCCATTTTTGCTCCGCACTTGCCGCATGCGCGTTGAACGCGTCGTCCGGAATCGAATCCAGCCGATTGTAGCGATAGAGATTATAGACTGCGCCGGGTCTCATTGCAGAAACGGTTACCGTTAGCACGAGCGGTTCGGGCTGCGGGCGGCGACTGGAGCCTTCAGCTATCTGCGGCAGCTCGTAGTTTAGGTTCGTTGCCACGCGTACCGGGACCGTCTCGCGATCTCGATCGATCACTCCGGCAATTGCAACGCCGAAATCCGGCGCCTTACTTGCGAGCGAGTATATCGGCCCGTTCGGCGCGTTTGCCTCGCGGCGCGTCTTGGTGAAGTCTCCAAACCGATAGGTGAAAAAGTATTGGGCGTGACGCAGCGAGCCCCACTCGCCGTTATCGCTGAACGTAATCTCATCGTCGGGGAAGTACGCGCCTTCTTGTCCGGGGTGGTCCGTGCCGATGCCGACAACCGGCACGATATGATCGTATTGCGGGGAACCGGCCCACGGATTGCGCTTGTGGTAAAAACGGAACTGGTTGATGTATATCCCAATCGCGACCGGTTGTCCGAGCAAAACGTGCTGCTTCACCCACACGAGAAATCGATCGGCCTCGTCCCTAGAATAGTCGTTCCACTGAACTGCGGCTAGATGCATGTTACGGGCGGCACGCATGTCGTTGACACCCAATAGGAGCTGGCTGCGATACTCGTATTGCGGCGCGTTGCTCGCAGCGGCGCGCGCATCGTACTGAGAAAGATACTGCCCGTAATAGAGACCGGCGCTGATCAGCGAGACTTCGCCGCAGTAGCCGTAATTGTGGTTCCATTGATACCGCGGCGGAATATCGTTGCGCTTCCACTGCTCGCCAGTGGCGCGCTCTACCGCCTCATGCGGGAAAACCAGCGGCGCTCCAAACGGCGGCCCACTGACCGGCGCCGTGCCTCCGTTGCATGCTACCAGCGCGATTAGGAACGTCGAGCGTGCGATGAGTCTACTTGCCATCGAGTCCCGTCCCTCCGGGCAAACTTTCTCAGCGCCTTCGCTGGCGCGGCAACGCCCCCTTTGGCTCACCGACCGGAAGCGCGGGGTCAAATGCTTAATACCAATGCAATGCAGGGCATGGTTCGGTTCGTCGCGTCGCGGGGCCGATTCTTCACGTGCACGGCGCTGGTTCTTGCAAGCTGCACGCTCAACACACCGCGCGCGGTCCCGTTGCCGCCGGCAGGCGACGCAACCAGCGCGACAGCCGGCGGCGGCGACAAGTACCTCCCATGGGAAGGCGGCGCCGGGTACTACAAGTCGTGGTCCAACGGCCCCGATCCCAGCGGCGATAATCATTACTTTCCCCTCCAGGTCTGGCTGCAATATCCGCCCGACGCCGCCAAATACCAATCGCTGGGGATTAACGTTTACAACGGATTGTGGAAGGGCCCGACCAAGGCGCAGCTCGCGGCGCTCGCCGCCGTTGGAATGCCTGCATTCGCAACTCAGAACCAAATTGGACTGACCGATCCGCATCGCGCCATTCTCAAAGCTTGGGATCAAGTGGATGAACCCGATGACGCACAGCCGAAGCACGGCGGCGGTTACGGCCCATGCATTCCACCGGCGAAGATCGTTCGCCGGTACGACGAGATGCGGGCCAAGGACCCGACGCGACCGGTCTTTCTCAACTTCAGCCAGGCGGTAGCGAATCCTAAATGGCCGGGGCGTGGCTCGTGTACCGGCGATTACGCCGATTACCCGAGATACATCGAAGGCGGCGATATTATTTCGTACGATCTGTATCCGGTGAACAATTCGCTTCCACTCTGGTGGGTTGCCAAGGGGATCGATCGTCTGCGAGCCTGGGCGCGTTACAAGAAGCCGGTCTACGAATGGTTCGAAACGACACGAATCAATAGCGGCGATCCGCACCCGACCCCAGACATGGTGAGATCCGAGGTTTGGTTGAGCCTCATCCACGGCGCCATGGGCATCGGATACTTTACCTACGTCTTCACGCCGCAGTTCAACGAAGCAGCGCTGCTCGACGAACGCGCTATGGCGCGCGCCGTCAACCAGCTCGACAGGCAGATTGCGTCACTGGCACCCGCGCTCAACACTCCCTCGGTCGCCAACGGCGTGACCGTCGCATCGTCAAACGCCGAGCTGCCGATCGACACGATGCTCAAGCGATCCGAGGGCGATACGTACCTTTTCGCAGCCGGCGCGCGCGATGCCGGAAGCGCAACCGTTACCTTTAAGCTACGCGGTTTTACCGGGACGATCGTCGGCCGGGTCTTGGGAGAGCACCGAGAGATCGTCGTCCGCAACGGCACCTTTCAAGATGCATTTGCAAACTACGAGGTCCATCTCTACCGGTTTCCATTCATTCCGCGGTAACGGGGACTACAAGAATGGCTAAACGTAACAAAGCAAAAGTCGTTCCGCGTCTTGGGCCGCCTCGGAACATTCGCAAGGCCGGACCGCACGCGGATAAGCGCCCCAAAAAGCAAGAGCGCCTGGACCGTGAGCAGCGAGAACTCGACGACCTAAAGACGATCGGCTCATGGGCCTACGACGAAGACGAATGAGCCGTTACGGGAACCGGCAATGCCCGGTCTACCGCGCAAATCGCAACGCAGCTCGCTCCCGCGCTTTCGCTGCTTCGACGGCACGGTCTCGCGGCGGCGCATGGGTCACGAGCGCGGCGAGCAATTCGCTCGCGGCGTCAGTGACGCGTTCGATCGCGCGATCGAACGCAGCCGCGTTGGCTTGCGATGGCCGGTTAAAGCCGCTGATCTTTCTGACGAACTGAATCGCCGAAGCGCGAATCTCGATTTCGGTAGCCGGCGGTGCAAAATTGTGCAGGGTCTTGATGTTGCGACACATTAACCTCGGTCAATAAAGCGGGCAAGTCATTCTCACCTGCCCGCTAATAGGCGAGCGGCTGCTTGCTGCGGGCACTTATGAAAGACCCGTGAGTACCGAATTTTACCGCAGGGGCGCCAGGCGGCAGCTAGAAAATGCTTCCACTACATAAGGGCGGTTTCGCAGTACCGTGCCCTAGCTACACGGATTACGCGCATCGGGCGCAAGGAGAATAGCATGAGCCACTGGATCAAGGGCGCCTTGCTGTGGGGAGGGCTGGTCGTCGCGACGTTCGTCGCCGGTTGCAGCTGCAGCAGCTCGTCATCTCCGCCAGTTCCGACCCCGACCTCGACTCCGATACCGGTGTTCACGCCGTATCCTGTTTTGGTTCCCGGCACGAAGTTAGGTTACATCGGGACGTACTCCGAGACGATAACCGTTACGTCCGATCCCTCGGAGAATTCGGTTGGCGATTACACGACCAAAGAGATCCAGAAGGTCTATACCGCGCCGGTAAGCGCTCCGGCGCCTTTCCGAGTCTACCAAGTTCTTGAATACACGGTTGTGAAGGAGCCGACAGCGGGAATTCAGCCCACAGAGCGGATAGTGGATTCTTGGGAAAATTCAACGACCACGAGCCACTCGCAAACGCTCTCCCTGGCCCAAGCTTTTACCAGACAACACGGGATAGACATAACGGCGGGGAAAGTCGAAGGCAACGGCCCGTACGATTATATTGACAGAAATAGGACCACGTACTCGTCGCCACGCACGCTACTGCACTTCCCATTGGTTGGAGGAACGTCGGCAAAGCGGCCGCTGGGATCTACCGCCGACGATTTCAGTAAGTCCGAAAACTCCAGCGGCGACATCTACGCCCTCCGCAAGACGACGGCAGACTTTGCCGACGACGGCGGCTACACGCTCACCGGCAAAATAGCGGTCGGCACGAGCACGACGGTCGACGCGAAGGCGGACGGAACGGCCACGGTCGTCAATACGGGCGAGCATCCGCTCAAAGAAACGATCGGCCTACCCGTGAAGCAGGCATCCGGCGAGTACAAAATCCCGGTCACGAAGACCGTGAAGGGTAAGACGACCAAATACCTTGCCGATGACTGGTATCCTGGGAACGCCCTGCCCCCGCATCCGCTTGCCGAGAACCTTCAAAAGGTCATCGGTCCGATATCGCTTCCTTCGGAGTGCAAGGTACAGGTGCCGGTTACCGGCCTGCAGGAAGTCGATAACGACTCCGGTCGCGTGGACGTCGTTGCCGGGACGATTACGACCGGCAAAAACCAGCTGTTTCTTGCGGCAAACGGCATTGACGCTTGCCTGATAACGACGACGACAACCCTCAAGTACGACGTTACCACCGGCGCGGCTACCGGCTCGATCGTCGACGAATTCGTTCAATGGCTGGTTCTTGAGAAGATACCGTAACCGCTCGTAAGGTTCGGCAAGTCAACGAGGCCGCACGTTCGTGTGCGGCCTCATTCGTTACCCTGGGCTAAACTCGCGCTTCGTTAAAAGAACGATAGCACCCTAAGCCCCAACGCAAAGAACAGTGACCCGAGAAAGACGCAGACCGGCAGCGTCAAAACCCAGGCCGCCAAAATGTTGCGGATCGTCCCCGATTGCAGCCCCGACCGATTCGCGAACATCGTGCCGGCGACGCCGGACGAAAGAATGTGCGTCGTCGAAACGGGCAACCCGAACTGATCGGCCGCCTGGATCGTCGCATACGCCACGATTTCCGCCGATGCGCCCTGCGCGTAGGTCATATGCGTTTTGCCGATTCGCTCGCCGACGGTCACCACGATCCGCTTCCATCCGATCATCGTGCCGAATCCCAAGAAGAGCGCGACGGCCACCTTGACCCATACCGGAATGTAGTTCGTGGTCTTATCCAGTTGGCTCGAGTATTTGGCAAGCGCCGCTGCGTCGGCTTCATTGGCGAAGCCCTTCATCTTCTTGATCTTGGCAATCGAAGCAGAAACCTGATAGATGTGGCTGCGGACCGTGCCGCGGTTGGCCGGGGCGACATCCTTCAGCGACGACTTTCCGGTCAGATCTTGGGTGATTTCGTGATTGGTCACGGCCAACGCCGCCCACACCGTCTGGTCGAGCTTACCGCTTGTTTTTAAAAACGCGTTGAGCGCTCGCGACGCGTCCGGCGCCGAAACCGTAGCTCCGTTTGACATCGGATCGAGAACGGCGTTTGCCGAGCGGCTGGCCGAGAGAGTCGCCGCCACCTGTGTTTGCGATAAGCCGGCGTTGAGCGCGTACGCGCCGGGCACGATGCCGATGAGAATCAGCATGATTAGCCCCATGCCCTTTTGCCCGTCGTTCGAGCCGTGCGCGAAGCTGACGCCCGTGCAGGTGAGGATCAACAGCAAACGCACCCACCAGGACGGAGGCTGCCCCTTGGGCGGCTCGCGATAAAGCTCGGGCGCGCGAATCAGCAGCTTCATCACCAGCAACAGGAGTCCGGCGAATACGAATCCTACGATCGGCGACACGATCAAGGCCATCAGCGTGTCGTGCACCTTCGTCCAGTTCACGCCGTCGCCGAATGTGTGCGAGCCGAACATCAACGAGTTCGCCAGGCCAACTCCGACGATCGAGCCGATCAGCGTGTGCGAGCTGGAAGCCGGAAGGCCGAAATACCAAGTGCCCAGGTTCCAAATCATTGCCGAAACGAGCAGCGAAAAGACCATTGCAAAGCCGGCCGACGATCCAACGTTGATGACCAGCTCGACCGGAAGCAATGCCACGATCCCAAACGCCACGGCACCCGTCGAGACGAGCACTCCTGCTAGATTCCATAACCCCGACCATACGACGGCGGCCCATGGCGGCAACGAGTTCGTGTAGATCACCGTCGCGACCGCGTTGGCCGTATCGTGGAAACCGTTGACGAATTCGAAACTCAATGCCAATGCCAGCGCAAGAAACAGAAATAGTACGGTCGCGCCGGAAACGCCGGTGCCAAAAACATGCGACATGCTGGCTATTATCCGAAAGCTAAGTTAATGACAGGTTAAGACGCGTTTTTGAGCGCTACCAGTTTTGCCGCGGCGATGTCTTCGCATGCGAGTCCGACCGATTTAAATACGGTAGTCGCCGTCGGCATTGCCGGCTTCGACCCATTGAAGATCTCACCGATTTCGGCATAGATGCGCGCCTTGGCGATCACTACGTCGCCGGCTTCTCGCGCCGCCGCCTCGCGTGAATCCACGACCACAACGTTTGCCATCGCTCGATCGTCGAGTTCGCGCCAATCCGGTCGCGAAGATCCGACCGCGTTCACGTGTGCGCCCGGCTTGAGCCAGGCACCCTCCAGTATGGGTTCGTGCGCGCCCGTCGCAGTAACGACGACGTCGGCACCCCGAACCGCGGCTTCGGCAGAATCGGCCGGCGTCGCGCCGTGGTCGCGCGCAAATTGGCGCGCGTGCGCCGCAGTTATGCTCCAAACGCGCACTTCCGAGAAGTCTCGCACGCGACTGAGCGCCCCCAGATGCGCCCGCGCTTGCACTCCGCTGCCCAGCAGCGCTAGTATGCGGCTCTCGGCCGGCGCAAGATACTTGGTGATCGCCGCCGAGACAGCCGCCGTACGCATTTCGGTAATCAGGCGTCCGTCCATCGCGGCAATCGGGGAGCCGGTATCGGTGCGGTACAGCACAATGGTCGCCTGATGGGTTGGAATCGATTTCTCGGCGTTGATCGGATAGAACGTCACAAACTTCAGTCCCATCACGTCGCCGACGACCGCCGGCATGGCGCCGACGTACCGACGGCCCTCTTCGATCGTGAGAATGGTGCGAACCGGATGGATCAGCGTTCCGCGCGAAAACTCTCCAAGAGTGCGTTCCATCGCGGCGATGAGCTCGTCCCAGTCGAGCGATCGCGCAACCGCGGCTTCATCGAGATAAATCAACCGGGAAAAATCGAGCCGGGCACTTGCGTGCCCGGCCCTTCACTCCAGCGTTCTCTAGTAGAGGCCGATGCCGTCGGCGGTTCCCCATCCGATCGGACCGCCATAGGTCTTGAACTGGCCGGTGCCGGCCGTGCAGAGGTACTCGCCGTCGCAAGAACCATCCGAGCCGGTGCTGATATAGTTGAGATCTTTCGCGCGCTGCTTCTGACGATGCTGCCAGAATTCTTTGCCCGCATCGCGAGTCGCTTGATTGCCGCGCAGTGCGAAGATCCCCGCCGTCATCGGCGTCGCAACGCTAGTGCCGCCGACCGTGAACCAACCGCTGTAGCCGTAGCTATCGTATTCGGCGACGCCCCAGGCAACCGCCGAGACGTCGGCGTCGGTGCGATACGTGCAATCGGGGTCGTGCTGCCAAGAAGGCTTGGTCACTCCCGTCGCGCAGCCCGCGCCCGCCCCGCTCCAAACGCTTTCGCTATATTGCGAACCACTCTTCGACAACACCGTGCCGCCTACCGAAACCACGCTTGCCAAGGCTTCGGGTGCGCCGTTTTCATTGTAACCCTCGTCGCCCGACCCGGCAGTATACACCACGCCCGGCTGATCGAAGTCGTCCGAATCGACGCAACTGACGCTGTTATAGCAGATCCAGCTGTTGCTGACGATGTGCGCGCCCAGGGTAACGGCTTCGAGTTCCGCGGTCTCGAGATCGCTGTTATCGGAGCTGTTGGCTTCGATCAAGTAAATCGTGCATTTCGGGCAAACGGCCGAGACCATTTGGACGTCGAGGTCGATTTCAATGCCCCAACCCACGCTCCCGGAGGGATAATTGCTTTGCTGCCCATCCTGGTTGTACTTGTAAAAGTTCGCCGTTCCAAGGCCGAACTCGGAGCGGTACTCGGCCAGATCGGAAGCGACGTTCGGGTTGTCGTACGCATCCACGATCGCGACGATCTGGCCCGCGCCGTTGGTGGACGACGGCAGGTTGTAGCGAGTCTGGAAGTCGCTGGGCGCCCAACCCGCAACCGTCCGGCTGATGCCGCTCTTGGATTGCACCAGCGCTAAGCACGTCGGCCGACCGGTGATTTGGGGACAAGCCGGACGCGCGAGCTCCTTCGCCTGCCATTGCGGCATCGTCAAACGTCCCTGCGACGCCGGCTGCGACGTGCCGGGAACGCCGGATGGGCCGCCGGAGTTGCACGCTGCCGCAGCGAGTACCGCAAGGAGCGGGGCCGCAAATTTGAAGGTTCCGTTCACAGTAGCTCCTTTTCCGAGTTTTGGGGGTGGATACGTTAGGTCCGCAACGAGGTCGCACCTCTCGCGGGAGGGTAGCTTGTGTCGCACGAGAACGCAGGCGACACACACACCCGACCTTAATGAGGAGATTTCCGGATGCGCATTCTCAACCTGTCGCTAGCCGTAGTCATGGCGCTCGTCGCCGTCACGGCCTGCAACAGCAAGTCTTCGTCGAGCTCCGACACCGAGTCGAGTACGGCGGCATCGGCCGGCGCCGAAACGAGCGCCGCTCCGGCACAAACGACGAACGCCGCCGGTACGATTCCCAACTATCCGGGAGCGACGACGCAAGCATCGGGCAGCAGTTCCGGCGCGATGGGCAGCGCTTCAGGCACGGTCCTGACGACGGATGACTCGTTCGACAAAGTCTACGCGTGGTACCAGCAGAATCTTCCGGCGGGATCGGAGAAGTCGCACACTACAGCTCCGGTAGAGAGCGCGGTATTCACGGTCGGCACGCCCGGACAGGGAGGGACGACGGTGACGATTAGCGTCTCCGCCGGAAAGACGATGATCACCATCGGGAAAGTTCAAAACTAGGCATCGGGCGGCGTGACGCTAACGCCGCCGGAGGGTGATCGTCTAGCAGCACTTGGCTACCGTCAAGAACTTTCGAGAGTACTCTCACTCTTCGATAACTTCTCGGTAGCCTTCAGCTATTTGAGCCCGGTGGTCGGGATTTATTCTCTTTACACGCTGGGGCTGGGCACGGGCGGCCCCCGTTATATTTGGACGATTCCGGTCGTCGTTGGGTGCATGATGATGGTTGCGCTGGTCTTCGGAGAACTGGCCAGTGAATACCCGCTCTCGGGAGCACTCTACCAATACGGTAAATACAGCGTCGGGCCGCGATATGGTTGGTTCATCGGCTGGATCTACGGCTTTGCGTTGCTCGCGACGGTCGCGTCGGTCGATTCAGGCGCGGTAAGTTACCTGACCTCGCTCGCCAACTCGTGGTTTGGGACCCGCCTCGACCCCGCAGACCACCTCACGATCTTCGCCATCAGCGGCGCGATCATCGTTCTTTCGGCCATCTTGAATTCGATTGGCGCCAAGATTATGGGGCGCGTGGCTCGTTTCGGCGTCTACGTGGAAAGCATCGGCACTTTCGGAGTATTCGCTGCGCTGGCCGCGTATGGATTTCATCAGGGCTTCGGCTTCGTCTTTTCATCTCAACACGTCGAATATGCCGGCGCCAACCCTCTTGGGCTCAACTTCGCCGGCAACTGGTGGACCGGTGCGGCGCTGGTGGCAATTCTTGCCAACGTCTACATCTTCTACGGGTTCGAATCGGCGGGAGACATTTCGGAAGAGACCCTCGAGGCTCAGCGGCAAGTTCCCAGAGCTATGCGCGACGCACTGCTTTACGGCGGCATCGCGTCGTTCGTCTTGGTGCTCGGTTTGCTGCTGGCAACGCCGAAGGCCGGCATCGGCGGCGTCGTTTCCGGCGGCATTAACGCGATCCTCGGCACGTTGCCGGTCTGGCTTCAAGGCTTCTTTCTGGTTATGGTGGTGGTCGCGTTCTTCAGTTGCGGAACGGCGGTTCAGGGCGCCGGCGCACGCGTCGCCTTTGCGCTCGCGCGCGACCGCGCGCTTCCTTTCAGCGAGCGTATTGCTCGAATCTCGCCACGCCACCAGACGCCGGTCAACGCGATTTTGGTTGGGACCATCGTACCGTTTCTCTTCCTGCTCTTGGTCCTGGTCAATCCCAGCAAAACGGTACATCTGCTTTGGTTCGACTACCCGGCTCACGTCAACGCGCTATACGCGCTGGTCTCGTTCGCAACGTCGGGCATCTATCTGGCATTTCTGCTGACGGTGCTCGGCGCTCTGATCTCGCGCTGCCGCGGCTGGGAGCCTAGCGGCGTTTTCAGGCTCGGGCGATGGGGAATGCCGGTAACGATCGGCGGGGCGATTTACCTCGCGCTGATGCTGGCCGACATCGTGTGGCCCAGCCCGCTCTCGAGCGGACGCGCGATATTCAATTACGGATGGGTCACGCTCTTGGTAATGGCGGTCATCGTCGGCATCGGCGGATTCTACGAAACGGTAGCGCGGCCAGACCGCCGCATGCCCTCGCGATCGGGCGGTTAAGGCGTCAAACGGAAGACGCTCCCTAGCGAATGCGCGCCGCCGCCGACCGTCGTGCCGTAAAGCGCGCCGCCGCTGAGAATCAATCCGGCCTGCGGCGTCGCGCCGTCGGGCTTTCCGATAAAATCGTGCAGCACGCTCTCCGCCCCGGACGTCGCGATCTCGAAAACGGTGCCGGCGTTGGTCGTACCTCCGTTGCGGGTCGTGCCGTAGAGTTCCCCGCTGACGAACGTTAGCGGCGCGAGCGGATAGACGCCGTCTTTGATCGTGTCGCTCGAGTCGAAGCTGTGAATGACGCTCTCCGCTCCCGTGGCCGGGCTCGTCTCGAACACGGTGCCGTCGCTGAACTCACCGCCGCTCAACGTCGTGCCATAGAGCTCGCCGCTGACCGCAATGAGATTCGCCGACGGGAACGCGCCGTCGTTCGACGACGGTGAATACTTGAAAAGATGAACCGTCGTAAATCCGGCGGGAGTGATTCGAAAAATCGTTCCGCAGCCCGTCGAACAATAACCGCTGGGAACGCCCCCATACTGAGCGGTGCCGTAAAGTGAGCTGCCGTATCGTAAGAGTCCGGCAACCGGATTCGCCCCGTCCTTGCCGCCTTTAAAGCGGTAGATTACCTTCTGTACGCCGGTCAGCCCGATCGAAAACACCGTGCCGCACCCGGTCGAGCAGAGAGGACGGGCGATTCCGCCATATAGCGTGGTACCGTACAGGGCTCCGTTCATCGGCGTCAATACCGAAGCCGGGCTAGCGCCGTCCGCGCCGCCGCCAAAGCTAAACATCGTCCGGTACGATCTTCCGTCGGGACTCAAGGCAAAAACCGTTCCACATCCCCCGGCGCAGGCGGTTGAGGTTCCGCCGTACGCGGTCGTGCCGTACAGCGTCCCATTGACATCGGTGAGCGGCGCCGCCGGCAAGTCGCCGTCGGTGCCGCCTTTGAACCGGTAGATTATCTGCTCGCGGCCCTCCGGGCTAATCCGGAAAACGGTTCCGCAACCGTCGACGCATGCAGAATTTGTGATTCCACCAAACTCGGTCGTGCCGTAGAAGTCAGCGCCAAGCGATATCAGATTCGCAACCGGATGTGCGCCGTCGTCGTATTTCCCGAATTGCCCGAAGCTGTAGATGACTTGATAGCCGGCGGTTAGCGGCTGGGCTGCCGGCAGCACCGGCGCCGCCGGCGACAACGAGCCGCCGCGAGCGCAAGCGGCAAGCGCGACCACGAGCGAAGCGCCGAGCAACCACGGCCTTTGGCCGGCTCTAATTGTCGGGCTCCGTCGACGGTTGGGTAAAAAAGTAGCTTGGCGGGTATTTGGCCGGGATCGGTTTGAACGGCGTCGGAGACTGTGTGAAATCGAAGCAGTCGGACAGGTCGTCCGAGCGGGCGTCGGTCGTGTGCATCGAGGGCAACCCAAAGACTTCTTCGGTAAACTTCAGGATACTGCCGAACTCGTGTTGCACGTGCGATACGTAATGCTGTTTTGCATACGGCGAAATCACGAGCAGCGGGACGCGGAAGCCGAGTTCGTACGAGTTGTAGATGGGCGGTGATACGTGATCGTACCAGCCGCCCCAATCGTCCCAGGTGACGAAAATCGCCGTGTCGCTCCAATATTTGCTTTCGCCGACGGCGTTGACCACCGCAGCTACCCACGACGGTCCCGAACCGTTGGTTGAGAAGGCGTGATCCGAAGCCAGCCCCGTGGGCGTAACCCAGGCGACGTCGGCCAAGTTGCCGTTGGCAATATCGGTCAACACTTGCGATGGCGGCGTGACGTCGTCGCTCGAAAAGCCATGGCTTTCAACGATGCGGACCACAGCATCGGGACCGTTCCAAATTCCCGCTCCCGGCGTAGCCAGATAATAGCGCCAGGTCAAGGCCTTGCGGTCGAGCAGTTCCATCAGCGAGATGCGATCGAAGCACGGGTAGACTTTTTGATTCTCGCTTCCGGCCGAATTGATGACCTGTACCAAGGAGCCGGGGGGCGAGTTGCAGCCGCCGCTCGACAATCCGCTTGGGCGAAACGGATTCTCCGAAGCGCGCAGCGTCGAGCCGTCGGCGATGGCCGACGTTCCGCTCACGATGTATTGGTGGGCAGGAAAACTCGGCCCCTGATTGGTCTGAAACATTCGGTCGCCGAACGTGTAGCGGCCGGCCATGATGAAGTACGGCTGCACTTGGCTGTGCGGAACGTATCCGTACGCGCGCAGACCTTTGGGAATGCAAATTGTGGGGGCCACACAGGTAGAGCCGTCGTTGTCGAATCCGTTTAGCTTACCGCCGTTATACTCCACGACGAACGATTCGTGAAGGTGCCCGAGGTCGTAGGGTGCCGTTAGGCTGATAGGCCGCAGCGGCACGCGGACTCCGCGCGAATTGTAGCCAAAGCGCACGGTGTCGGCACCGGCGAGGCCGTTGAACAAATCGTCCGGCGTGCGATTCTCCTGAAAGATGATGACGACGTGATGGATCTTGGACGCGGGGCCGTCGATCGCGGTGAGCGGGAGCACCGGCGGCGGCGCGCTCGACACGGACGTCCCTTGCGCGCAGCCCGCTAGCAAGGCCGGCAGGATCAGGATAGCGCGCAAACGCGTCATCTTACTCCTTACGGAGCGATGCTCAACGCTACCGGGCCGCTCAGATTGCGGCTGATGGAATGCAATAGCTTCGTTCCCGTGAGCGCATAGATCGAGACGCTGCTGGGGCAGGTGTTTGCGACGTACAGGTAACCCGACTTGCTGGCGGACATCGCCGTCGGGCAAGCAATGCCGGTTGAAATCGTACGAACGCGCGCCAGCGTCTTTTCGGAATATACCGAGACCGTATTGTTCAGGTAATTTAGTACGTAAAGCTCTTTGGCCGCCGTCGAGATGATGGTAAGAGGCCGGCGCACGCCATCGGTGATCACCCGCGGCTGATCTTTATGCCGGCTGCCGTAGACCGTGACCGAATTGCCGCGGTGATTGGAAACGTAAAGATCCCCGGCAGTATCGACCGCCAAGGATACCGGCGTTAATATCCCAACGGTGTACGTTTTCGTCGGCGAGGCCTTATTCGGGGCATACTCGGTAACGGTATTGTTTGACCAATTGGCAACGTACAGGTTGCCGGAGGAATCGAATGCCAGCGCCTCGGGCCCACGGACGTCGTCGGAGATCGTCTGCAACACCGTAGAAGATCCGGCAGCGTAAATCGTAACGTCGCTCGCACCGTAGTTGGCCACGTAGAGCCGGGCGGAGGGGCCGAACGCAATTGCGTATGGCCCGTAAATGCCGTTGGTAATGGTACGCGTAGGCGCCGTCGCCCCCGGCGCATAGACCGCAATGCTGCTGGTCAGGCTGCCGCTAGGCAGGCCGTAGTTACCGACGTAAAGATTGCCCGACTTGTCGAACCCTAGCGCGTTGGGGTACTCTATCCCGCTGGTGAGTGCGCGCACTTGCGGCTTGCCGATCGAAGCGTAGCCGTTGACCGAGTTTCCGTACCAGCTGGCGACGTAGACGTCTCCGGCCGTCGCTCTGCTGACGGCGGGAAACGAGGCTTGGGCCGGAAGAGTTCCTTCTCGCCCTCCAGAGCAAGCGGCTAACGCCACCACAACGAAAGCAATGCAAAGCGGGCGACTCATCGCGTTCGTGCTTCGAGTCCACGAAAGGTAAGCCTCCCGCACCATGAAGACCTCACCAAGACTTCACCCGGGTGGAGGGTCTCACCAAACGAAGGGACGCGCGATTTGATTCGTTCTAAGCTTCCCGCAGGACTCGCCCTTGCCGCGCTGGGGGTCGTCTTCGGCGATATTGGAACCAGCCCGCTGTACACGCTCAAGACGTGCTTTACCAGCGCGAATGCCGCGCCAACGGCGGCGAACGCGGTCGGCATCGTTTCGGTCCTCATTTGGACGCTCTTCTTCGTCGTCTGCATCAAGTACGTGACCGTTCTCATGCGCATCGACCACGACGGCGAGGGCGGCATCCTGGCTCTTTTGGCACGAGCCGAACCGCCACAGATACTCGGCGTTCCGCTGCGGCCCGATTGGCTCGTTTGGGTCGCGGTGATCGGCGGCGCGATGATCATCGGCGACGGGATGATCACGCCGGCTATTTCCGTGATTTCGGCAGTCGAAGGACTCCAAGTCGCGACGCCGGCGGCGCAGCCGTTCATCGTTCCGATCTCGGCCGGGATACTGATCGGGCTCTTCTCCATTCAATGGCGGGGCACGCAGAGTGTCGGTTCTTTGTTCGGCCCGGTCATGGCGTTGTGGTTTGCGGCAATTGCGCTTGCCGGCGTAGTCGCGATCATCGCCCACCCCGGCATACTGGCGGCGTTGAATCCGCTGCGGGCGATCTGGTTCGTCAGCCATCACGGAATTTTCGGTTTTCTGGTTTTTGGCGCCATTATTCTCGGCATGACCGGGGCGGAAGCCTTGTACGCCGATATGTCGCATTTCGGACGCATTCCGATCACGCTTGCATGGTACGTCTTCGTCTTTCCCGCGCTGCTATTGAACTACATCGGCCAGGGTGCGATCGTCGCCGCCGATCCGGCCGCGCTCAATTCCCCATTCTACGCGCTGGCCGGAGGCTGGGCGCTACTTCCGATGGTCGCACTTGCGACCGCGGCAACGATCATCGCCTCGCAGTCGCTCATATCCGGCGCCTTCACGCTTACCGAGCAAGCCATTGCGCTCAACTTATGTCCGCGGATGACGATCCGCCACACTTCCGAGGAAGAGCGCGGACAGGTCTACGCTCCGTTGGTCAACGTCATCCTTGGAATCGTCTGCGTTCTTCTAGTCGTCACGTTTCGCAGCAGCGACCGGCTCGCTGCGATGTACGGGCTGGCCGTGTCGGCAACGATGCTCGCGACCGATATCGTCTTCTACGTCGTCGCGACGCGATCGCTGCACTGGAAACCGGCGGCCGCCTTGGGCCTTGCCTCGGCATTCGGCCTGCTCGACGCAACCTTTGTCGTCGCCGGGTTGCCGAAATTCCTAGACGGCGCTTGGGTTCCGCTGTTGGTCGCGGCGGCAATAACGCTTATGGCGCTTCTCTGGCTGACCGGACGACGCGCGGTCGCGCGCGAACTGAACGTCGAACAAGAACCGGTGCAGCAGTTCTTGGCCCGGTATCCTGCCTCGGCGCCGACGGTTCGCGGAGCCGTCGTGCTACTTAGCGCCGATCCCTCGGGCGTGCCCTTCGTCAACCGGCACCGATGGCTCGATCCACTCATCGCCCAAGAGCTGGTCGTCGTGCTCAACGTGCAGTCCGTGCCCCGCCCCTACGTCCCCGAAGGTCAGCGCGTTCACATCGAGCGCCTGTCGGAGCGCTTCGCGCGCGTTCGCGCGGATTTTGGGTACATGGAGTCGCCTCGGATCATGCCGATCCTGCGGGCCTGCGGCGTGGCGCAGCTCGAGATCGACAAGGATAGCACCTTATTCATTTATGCCGACCCGGTGATCGTGGCCAAGCCGGGCGGATTGCCGCGCTGGCAGAGAAACTTATTTCAGGTGATGCAACGCTTGGCGCTTACTCTGGCGGCGGAGCTGGAGATCAAGGCAAACCGTCGCATCGAGATCGGGATCGAGGTAGCGGTTTAGGATTCACGGCAGTATTGCGCCGTCCAGGGTCGAGCCGCTATCGCGACGCAGCGCGGCACCGGTAACCGGGGTGCAAGTTTTTGGGTCCGCGGGATCGGTGCAGAGCCGTACGCCGAGGAAGCTCGCGCCGGTCACGTTCGCCCCCGGCATCGGATCGCACTTGGTTTGACGCTGCGCGCCGTCAATGACGTACCAGCAGAGCACCGCGCCGTTCAACTTGGCATTTCGCAGATCGGCCTGCGAGAAGTCCACGCTCACCAGCGGCAGCTCCGAAAAATCCCGACCTGCGAACGAGGCTGAGTGAAAGCCGCAGGCGACGCAACCGGCAAGCAGCGCGCGCAGCTGCGCATCGGCAACCTTCGATGCGAAGCCGCTAAAGTTCGCCGCGGTCATTCGCGCGCCCAAGAAGGTCGCTCCGTCGAGGTTCGCACCTTTGAAATTGCACGCGGTGCAGTCGGCGCCGTCGAATGCGGCGCCGGCAAGATTGGCACCTTCGAAGTTGGACGCAACGAGTCTGGCGCCATGAAAAGATGCGTTGGTGAGAACCGCGCCTTGAAAGTTTGAACCGATGTAGACTACCGCGCTGAAATCGGAGTTGGCCAGTTGGGCACCGGCAAAGTTACAGCCCATACAGACTTTCAGGACGTCGGCGCTTGCGTCTCGGCCGGAGAAAAAACAGAGAACGAGCGCGGCTAGAAGAATGCCGTTCCTCATCGTCGTCTGCCCGGAGTGTTCTTGTCAGATTGGCAGGGGGCCTGCCCTAACTATCGCATCTATCGCGCGCGGCTGACCAGCGCCGCGTCCGGCTCGACAAAGCCGGTAAGGGTCTTCACGGCGTCCCCGCCTACCGGATATTTCCAGAACAACACGTCCTTCTCGGAGGGGCCCGAGTTAGGCCCGATCACCCTGTCGCGCTCGATCCAAAACTGACCGATGGTGGCAGATCCTTCAAGCGGTGTCGAGCCTTCGCTGGTTCCGCTGTTGCCGCTGATCTTGAACTGATAGATCGTCGAGCCGCGGTAACCCGGGATCTGATCGGCGACGTCAACGTACGGCCCATCGCATTGCACGCCTGTTGGAATCAGTATGGACACGTTGAGCGTGATGGAGGTGAACGAGGTCGTTCCATGCGGCATCTCCGCAAAGACAAAATACCCGTCTCTCAGCTGTCCGTCGAAATAGAGATCTCCCTTCGAGTCGTAGCTGGCATAGCTATAACCGAAGATGTTGGGATCGCTATAGTCTTGTGGTTGGCCTTCGGCGTGTTTATAGATCGCGACGCTGCCTTGACTGCTGCCCTGCGAGTCGCCTAACACGGCCAGTTTTCCGCTAGATGGATCCAGAGCGCAGCCTAACGGGTAGTAGCCCGTGTCGAGCAAGGTCTTTATCGGTTTGGTGCCTCCGTGCACGAACTCTTCGATCGTCGCGTCGTGACTGTCCACCACGTAGACGTCGCCGCGCGAGTCGGCGCACAGGCCATGCGGATCCGTGACGGTTAACGATCCTTCGAGTTTACCGCCAGGATACGAAAACACGTCGACCGCGTTTGCTCCGCTGTCCGAGACGTACAAGAGGTCGGCGTTCTTGGCATCGGGCGCCATCCACGCCGGCTCGGAACCGCTTTGGGCATAGGGAGCCGGCGCCACTTGGCCGCCGGCGTTGCAGCCGGCGAGAAATGCGAAGAATGCGAAGAAGACGTTATAACGTGCGAAGCTCATAAGAGGCTCTTATCGCGCTTTCGCTGTATCCCTTCCTGCACGCGCGCATCATGTCGCGCCGTTGCCCCTCTTTCTCAGGAGCTTACGCAATGAAACACTTCTCGACACGCACCGCGCTTGTGTTGGCCATCGGTGCATTCGCTTGTACGGCCTGCGGCGCAATCGGCGGTGGAGGCGAGCCCGCCACCGCATCGGCGTCGCAATCCGCCGCGAGCCCTCTTACCTCCGCTTCCAATCTCAGCGGCGAATGGAGCGGAAAATTCCACGATTCCGAATACGGCAAAGGTAAGGGCACCACGTCGTACGCCCAATACCAAACCGCAATCGGCGGCGTGCTGAACGTCAAATACTCGACGGGCACGATAACGGCCTCGGTCGTGCTGGCGGCCAGCGGAACCACCGTCGATGGTACGGTGATCGTCGGGACGGGCAGCCTTTATTGCAGTTTCGCGACCAAAGGCACGTACGATCCGACCACCTATACGATCGACGGCTCGTACAAAGCAGTTTATGGTTGCGGCGCCGGTTCGGGCAAAGCCGAGACCGGAAGCTTTGCGCTCAAGCACGACTGCTACTACATAGGCGGCAACGGCAGCGACGTTCGCCCGAGCGGCGGCCCGATGCACTGCTAGGCGGAAAGGGCGCGGCTGACGGCTTGATCCACGTCCCAAGCCGCACCCTCTTTCAGGAGTAGCGCCAGCTCTATTTCCGAAAACTCGCGCTTCAGCAGCGCGTGCAGCCTGCCTATCGTCGCGTCGTCGGGCGGAGCAAGATCCCATTTCTCCGATCCAAGACGCTCTTGCGCGTGGCCGATCAGCCGCGCGGCGTTATTCGGGTCACGCTCGGCAGCGACCACCGCCAGATACGCGACCGACAAGGCCGCAACGAGGGCGTGCTTTTGTGCCACCGCCAAGACCAGCGCGCGTCGGGCGAATCCTTGCGCGCGAACGCGATCGCCCATTGCGAGATACGAGCTGGCGATGTCGTTGGCTACGAACATCGTGACCGAGTCGCCGGACTCGAGAAGCAACGCCTCTTCCAAGACCGCGACGGCCGATTCATAGTATCCGGTTTTCTGTTCCCACAATCCCCACCAGCTCAAGGCTCGCGCAGTCTCGTCATCGCGCCCCAGCGAGCGGAAAAGCGTGACGCTCTCCTCGAAGACGGCGCGCACCGCCGCAGGATCGTCGCCGGCGAAGGAAGCTGCGCAGCGGCGCAGCACATCGGCTATTAGCCGCGTGTCGTTGCTCGCGCGGGCAAGTTGCAGCGCCTCCTGCGCGGCCGGTTTGGCAAGGTCGTACCGCGCGCTCGGAGCGTAGCGCGAAGCGACCTGCGAGAGGGCCCGCGCCAAACCACGGCGGTTCACGGCTCGGCGATAGAGCGACGCCGCCGATTCTGCCTGCTCGAGACATTCCTTCTCGGCGCCAAGATTGGCGTATAGCATCGAGAGACCATATCGCAACTGCGCTTCGGTGCCGTCTGCAGCGCCCGGCGCTTGCAAGGTCCGCCGGCACCACTCGATGCCCTCGTGGAGCAACGAAAGCCTGAGAAAAACGATCGCTGAGTCGGCAACGAGTCGCGTGCCCAAGCTCGTATCGTTGCTTTCCTCAAAACTCCAACGCAGCGCCGCGCGCAGGTTGCCAAGATCTCGGTCGAGGCGCGCAATCCAGTCTCGTCGCGGCCCCTCATCCCACTCGGCATACCAGGCCTGCGCCAGCGATGCCGTTGCCTCGGCATGCCGGCGGCGCGCGCCGGTCAGTTCGTCTTTGCCGGTCAGCTTCTCCCAAGCGTACTCCCGGATCGGCGCGAGCAACCGGAATCGTTCCTCATCCTCGTGCCGCTCGAGAACCACGAGCGACTTATCGACCAGCGAGGCAACCAGATCGAAGACCTGCGCCGCCGGTTTGACGTCGCACACCTGCTGCGCCAGCGGTAGGGTAAATCCACGCTCGAACACGGCGCAGCAACGCAAGACGCGTTGCTCTTCTTCGCTCAGCAGATCGTAGCTCCAGTCGATCAGCGCGCGCATCGTTTGTTGACGCGGCCGCCGATCGCGGCCGCCCGCCAACAGCCTCAGTTCCAAATGCGACGCCAGCGTGCCAAGCGACATCGAACGCGTCCGGGCCGCGGCAAGCTCGATGGCCAGCGCGACGCCGTCTAAACGCCTGCAAATTTCCCTGACAAGTTCCGGCTCGTCGGCGGGGTCGAAGGCATGGTTGGCGGCGCGCGCGCGATCGGCGAAGAGCTGCTCCGCCGAATCGTCGTCAAGGGAGCCCAGCCGATAGACGCGTTCGCCCGAAATGTCGAGCGGCGAACGGCTTGTCGCAAGCACGGTCACATGCGGACAGGCAGCAATGATTTCAGCGACGATCGTGGCCGCTCCCGAAATCAGATGTTCGGCATTATCCAGGACCACCAGCAACTCGCGTTTGGCAAGAAACTCGATCAGATCGCCGAGCGAATCGCCGTCGGCCGAACGCTCGCCGCCGAGCGCCGCGAGAATCGCGCCGGCGATGAGAGCAGCCTCGCCGAGAGAGGAGAGATCGACGAACCAGACGCCGTCGCGCTCGTCATTGAGCCGCCCTGTGGCCACTTCTAACGCGAGACGCGTCTTACCGACGCCGCCCGCGCCGACGATCGTCACCAATGGGCTCTCGTCAACCAAAGCCTCCACACGAGCCAGGTCCTCGTGACGCCCCACGAAACTGGTTCGCAGGTGCGGCAGATTATTCGGCGACGTGCGTAGCGCGCGCAGCGGCTTCGATTCAGACGGCAATCCAAGTCCGACGGCCTGATAAATTCGTTCCGGCTCCCGAATGTCACGAAGCGGGAGCGTACCGAGATTACGCAGCGTCACGCCGTCGGAGCGTGCCGGCAACGCCAATGCGGCGTCGGCCGAGAGCAGAATCTGCCCACCGTGTCCGGCGGAGAGCAGCCGTGCGGTGCGATTGACTGCCGGCCCGAAATAGTCGCCGTCGCGCTCGTCGGTCGCGCCGGTATGGATCGCCATGCGAACGTGAAGACCGTTTACCGAACGGAAATCCTCGCGCACAATCCGGCGCTGCGCCGCGACGGCAGCGTCCAGCGCTTCTTGGGCACCGCAAAATGCCGCGCAGAACGCGTCGCCGATCGTTTTGAACACGTAGCCACCACGCGCCCCGATTTCGGCGCGCAAGATCTCGTCATGCCGGCGCAGCGCATCGCGCATTGCATCGCCATGCAGCTCCCAGCGGCGCGTACTGCCCTCGATGTCGGAAAAGAGAAAAGCAACGGTCCCGGACGGAACGTTCACATTGGCCACCGGCGGGGCGGAGACGCTAGACTAAACCCGCCTGATTCGCGCGCCGGCGACGACGGTGTTGATCGAGACTCGTCAGCGGGGCAGGTAGCGGCTTCGAGAGGACGGCAATCAATTCGGCGCGGCTTCGCACGTTGAACATTTGGAAGAGCGCCGCAAGCTGATTGCGCACCGTGTTCGGGCTGCGTCCCAGTATGCTTGCGATCTCGGAATTTCGCCGGCCGGCGCGCACGAGCTCCAGCACATCTCGCTTTGCACGGGGGATGCGGTCGAGCCGAAGCATGGGCGTGTTTCCCATCTCGGCTATCCGGCGAGCGATCCAGCTACGCGGCCAGGGCTCAATCCGTTTCGCGGCCTGCTGGATCCAACGCCGGTCCTGCGTCGCGTCGTGGAGTGCCATCGCGCAAAGCGCGGCTCTCCAAGCGTAGTTGAAGTTTTCGAAAATCGACCACGCTTCGTTGAGCGCCGCCTTCCCTTCGTCAACGTCGCCGAGGCGCAACCAAGCCACGCCCTGGGTGTAGGCCTCCAATCCTTTAACGCGCGGGTCGGTTCCGTACGAAAGGATTGGAATCACTGAGGAACTGATCGTCCTGAATCGCGCCAAAAACTGTTCGGCGATGCCGGCATCGCCGTAGGAAAACAATTCAGCCAACACCAACAGCGCCGACCGCTCTTCCCCGGTAGCTTCACTCCAAGAAAGGCGTTGCGCAATCTCGTAGGCCTCTTGAAGCTGCTCCGCGGCGAAGGCCATCTCGCCGGTATTCTTCGCAAGCAGCGCGCGATCCAAGTAGCAAAGCACGCTCCAATGTTCGGAGGGTGCCAGCCGCGTTGCTTTGCGGAAATTAGCAAAGGCGGCCAGCTCGTTGCCTCCAAGCTCGTCGATCGCCGCTAGGAGTCGCGTAACCTGGAAGTGCTCGAGCCTGAGACCTGACGTCCAGGGAAGAGCTTCGAAAATAGTGCGAACCCGAGGCGCGACTTCGTGGAGCGGGAGCTCCCGGCACAGCAGCGCGAGCGTGTAGAGCGCATTGGCTCGGTAGAACTGGTCCGGTAGCGCAGCCTTGTCCAGCTCGTCGAGCGCTTTCTGCAACTCTTCGACCTGGCCGAGCACGTCGCCGCGTCGAAGCGTGATCCAGGAAAGTAGAATGTGTGCGCGGGCGCGGTTATTCGCCAGCGGCGAGGTGACCGCGGCGGAAGCTGCTTCCTCGGCCTCGCGGTAATCGTGCTTCATCCAGGCGATCAGAGCCTTATAGTAGAGTCCATCGTCATGGCGAGGATCTCCGGCCGGCAACGTTTGCAGCGCGCGGTTGATAAGGCGATCCCCGCCTGCAAAATCTCTCGTCAAGCCCAAGGCCGCACCGAGCAACACGTCGCGCGCCGCGCCCGCCTCGCCCGGAGTCGAAGCGCCTGAAAGGCTGCCGACGACGTCAACGGGCCGATACTCCCGCAATGCTAACCGCGCACGGGCAAGCTCGCCGCTGAGACCCGCGGCCGGATCAATGAGCTCATGACAGCGTTCAAAGTCCGCTGCCGTAAATGCAAGCTCAAATTCCTCGTTGTCAAAACCTGGACAACTGAGCGCAAGACTGATCAATGCAATCTCCTGGTCGGTCCTAGGCCGACCATTCTACCCCTCCCCTCCATTATGCTATCGAGTTCGATCCTCCTTCGGCGAGCCGGCAACGAAACGCTGCGCCCTCATCAAGGGGCGCCGCGATTCCGCGGCCCCACCAAACCGGAACTTAGAAACACTCTTCTAGCCTGGCCGGTGGGCAATCTTGTGCGCAGGTACGGGTCCACCGCCGACGACATCGTTCGGAACGGGTCCGCCGCCGACAACGTCGAGCGAATGAGCACGCTTGTTGGCCGGAACAGGTCCGCCGCCGACGACGTCACCCGGAACGGGTCCGCCACCGAGAACATCAGCGGGCACGGGTCCACCGCCAACGACGTCTTGCGAATGAACGACAGTTTGACTCGCGTTCGGAAGCATTGACCCGCCGGTCATACCGCCGGCTGCACAGCCACCGAGCAAAGCAGCCGTTAACATCAGCGACAGCGTTGCGATCACGTTACGCATTGGTTTACCTTTCAGCGCGGGGGGCGCGCGAGGAAGCATCCTGAATGGTACGAATATACTAGTACCAAAACGCCTTTAAGGATAGGGCCGCTTGGCATGCTTTGCGGCAGGTAAAGTGGACCAAGCGGAGTATGCGAGGGAATGCAGTCCCGGGCAGCGCTTTTAGGCGGTCACCGCCGGTTTTTTAGCCGTTAACGGCCCCCCAAGCCGAGCCGATCTTAGGACGGCTTAGGGGACGAACGCCTCGCAGGCGGCAGCTTAGTCGTCGTCGGGCAGGGGCTGGTGATCGCTGGGCTGCCGCAGGAAGTAGTACCGGCCGAGCACCGAGGGGATCAGCTTGAACGGACGCGGCGCCTTCTCAAAGTTGAATTCGCCCGCCGGCGAGTTCGCGCGCTTGTCGCTGGCCGAGAGCCGTCCCAAGCCCCAGATGTCTTCGATAAACTTCAGGACGCTGCCGTGCTCGTAGTGCACGTGCGAAACCACGTGGTTCCTCGCGTAGGCCGAGACGATCACCATCGGAATTCGTAAGCCCAGCCCATCGTAGTCTACGTAGGCCGGCGGCTCCGGATCGTACCAGCCTCCGTAATCGTCCCAAAAGATGAATATCGCCGTCGAATCCCAGTATTGCGACTCGCCGACCGCGTTGACCAACGATGCTACCCACGAAGGACCCGTGTTCGAACCCGAGCCGGCGTGGTCGGAATTAACCCACGTCGGCGTAACCCAGCTCACCGAGCGCAGCTTGCCGCTGGTCACGTCGTTGATAAACTCCGACGGCGGGCTGATGACGTCTTTGGTCCAGTCCGGGCCGTAGTATATGTGCTGAATCGCCTGGTAGGCGCTCCAAATCCAGGGGTATCCCGAATACGACTCGGCATAATACGCCCACGAAATGCCGGCCTTATCGAGCTCGTCGCCGAGCGTGGTCGGATTCCAGCAGACGACCTCGTACCCATCGGGAACTTGACGCTGCGGCCCGATCTCTCCGATCTCGTCACCCGAGCCGCCCGGACAGCCCCAGGCGCTAAACGGATAGTTGACCGCGCCCTCGGCCTGCGCCGAGATGAAGTACTGGTGCGAGATGAAGCTGCTCGCGTCCAAATTCGATGCGTACATTTGGTCGGCCAGCACATACTGCTTGGCCATTGCAAAGTACGGAGCGGTCTCGTAATGCGGGACGTAGGCGTATTGCGGGTCTGGGTACGGGCAAGGATTGCTGCTGCCGCCGCAGCCGACGGATTCCAAGTTGAATCCGTTCATCTGGCAGTTCGTTCCGGGGATGCTTCCGGTGCCGTTGCAGGCATCGAAGAATCCCCAGGAATCGTGTTCCAGATCCCAGTCCGTCTCTAGCGGAATCGGATTGAGCGTCAGCTTATTACCGTAGGAATCATAGCCATACTTTGCGGTGGTCGCTCCGGGAAAACCGTAAAACAAGTCGTTAAAGGAGCGGTTCTCCTGAATGATGATTACCACGTGCTGGATCTTGCCGCCGGAGAGGCGGCGCAGCGAGCGCGGGCCTTCCTGTAACGCCGGAGGGGGCTTGGTTGGAACAAGCGCTATTCCGGGCGGCAGCTGGCTGCCCGCTATTCCGCCGTTTGCGCTGCACGCGGAAAATAGCAACGCGCATAATGCGATCGCCGGTGGCCCGCTCGATAGTACGCTGCGACGCACGCACGCTCTCCTTTTCAATAGCAAGCACCAGTAGCACAATGGCCTGCGGCACGGCGGCCCACGTGCGCGGAGACCTCGCGTTTAAAATACGGCGATTGCGAGCGAAATCTTGCGGCAACAAATGACGCAAATCAACTTTTGCCGATCTAAATCGGCCGATCGGTTCTCGATTGTTGACGCTAGTCGAAGCGCACGGTGAGGATCGCAATGTCGTCGGCATTTCGATACGCTCCGGCGATCGCAGCGTTGATGCTGTTGGCTGCCTCGGATGCGGGCCCGCCGGCTGCCGCCTCAACCGCCTCGAGCAGCTGAGCCTCTCCGGCGGGGACGTCATGCGAACATTCGATCGCGCCGTCGGTATACAGGACGAGCATTGCACCGGGTTGCGCCTGAACCGTGCGCAGCTGATAGCTCGTCTCGGCTGCCAGCCCGAGCGGCAACGCACCGACATCGAGCAGGCGGGCGCGTTTCCCCGGCTCGATGAAGACCGGCGGCGGATGACCGGCGCTGGCGTAGCAAAAGCGGCGATCGCGGCCCTCGATCAATACGACGAGCGCGGTGACCATGCGCGGACCGTTTGCAAGCAAGGAGTTTGCTCGCCGCAAAACGGCGTCGGGGCGCGGGTCGACCAGGGCGCCGGCAATCACCGCCTGACGCGCCTTCTGCATCGCGACCATTGCATCGATCCCGTGGCCCGCGGCATCGCCGATGGTCAGTAGCCCGCGGCTCTCGGAAAGCTCCAATACGTCATACCAATCTCCGCCGATATCCTCACCTCCCGACGCTGCCTCGTAGGTTGCACTCAGCGTTACCGTCGCCAGCGCGGGAAGCGCCGGTAGCGCGAGCGCTTCCCGAAACGTGTCGGCCGTCCGCTTCTCCGCTTCGTACGCAACGCGCAGCTCGGCGGATTTGCGACGAGACTCAACGGCCCGCGCGTGTTCGCGCTGGAGTCGCTGCCCCAGCCCGTATTGTTGGATGACGAAGAACGTGGCCGCCAGCACGACGGCAAGGATCGCAAGCAGCGCAAAGATACCAACCGCGGCCACCGATGCTTGCGCCCGCGCGTCGACGGCACTCGAGCGGCGCGATAGCACGGCATCGATCGCCGCCCCGTCATCCCGAAAGCGATCGACCAGCACTTTTCCGCGCAACTCGAGCAGCTTGTGCGTTCCTTTACGCACGATGAGCGGGAATGCAATCGTCCGCAACCAGCGTCGGTTTGTCTCGACCTGGTCTCGTAGTAGAGGCATGGCCTGCTCCACGCTTAGTCGTGCGAGCCGGCCCTCGAGCTCGCTCAACGTTTTCGGCAACTTCGTTCGCCCGCTGAAATATGGTTGCAATAGAACGGGGTCGCGCGCTGCCGAGTATCCGCGAACTCCCGTTTCCTCGTCGAGCTGTTGCTTCACGGCCTCGGCCTCTAAGAGCCTCGCCGCTCGGATTCGCTCGGCATCCTGGAACGATGTCGCAACGACCGCCCGGACCTTCAGCCCGCCGGCGAGAAGCAGCGCCACCACTGCCAGCAGGAATACTAGCGTCCATTGAAGCGCTCGCCGCGGGCGGTTATTCATTGCGAGTGCCCGAGGTGCCAGCCGTGATGCGGGCAACGATACGGACGCAGTCGCTTCGAAGATCGCGGGATCGCTCGTTCCGCCGCTTTTTTTGTTTCGAAGGCAACTTTCGGTGCGCCGTTACGCGAGTGACACGAACGCGCGCCGCCGGTTTTTCTTGCGCTCACTCCATGCCGTCGAAATAGTCGTTGGCATTAGCTTTTTTCAGCATTGGAATAGGCTGCCGGGCGAACCGTGAAGTTCCTGCCGGACGCGCGCGAAGGGTTTAATGAAAACTGTGCACGCCAAGAGTGCGGGTGATGCCTTCGTCGTCGAAACTCCAGATTTTTTGGGCCAAAAGATCGATGCAACCTTCTTCTTTCTGCAGCCGGCCTTCAATGATGAGCGTGGACGAGGAGCGGATCGGGCGACGATACGTATCGTAAACGTCAGGGCGCACGATCACGTTGACGAGGCCGGTCTCATCCTCGAGTGTCAAAAAGACGAAACCCTTTGCGGTGCCGGGGCGCTGACGGGTGATGACGAGGCCGCCGGCGCGGCAAAGAGAATTGCGCGGCAGTTTTGCCAACTCTGCGGCCGGAACGACGCGTTGCGATTCGAGGAACGCGCGAAAGTGCTCCATCACCTGACCCGAATGCGTGACGCCGGTCGACCATAGATCGAAGGCGACGAGCCGCTTTGGAGCCGGTGACTCGAACTCGACGGACGGCTCGTCGACGTCCATCAGCGCGCCGAGCTCGCCCCGAGCTTCTCGCTCGTCGAGGCCGCGTAAGGCCCACATCGCCTGTCGCCGCGATTCGTACCAGGGTGCGAAGGCGCCTGCGATCGCAAGATTCTCCAGCGTTTCGCGCTCGAGTTGCGTCGCTTTAGCAAAGGCGAGGATGCCGTCGAACGGCCCGCGGGCGATCGCGGTCTCCAGCCGGTTGCGCTGCGCCTCGCCCAAACCGCGCACCAGATGGAATCCTAACCGCAACGCACCGCCACGATCCACGTCCGACCAATAACCGCTCGCGTTGACTTCAATCGGCTTGATCGTCACGCCGTGGCGGCGCGCGTCGTTGACCAGCACTTCGGTCGAGTAAAAGCCCATCGGTTGCACGTTGAGGATCGCCGCAGCGAAGACCGCGGGAAGGTGACATTTTAAATAGGCCGATGCATAGGCCAACAGCGCAAAGCTGGCCGCGTGCGACTCCGGAAAACCATAGTCGGCAAAGCCCTCGAGCATGTGAAAAAGCTGCTCGGCTGCGGTGCGATCGATTCCGTTGGCGACCATGCCGTCAACCAGCTTGGCATGTATCGCTTCCATGCGATCGCGCGAGCGCTTGTGCCCCATCGCGCGGCGAAGCTGGTCGGCTTCGCCGGGCGAAAAGCCGGCCGCCTCGATCGCCAACCGCATCCCCTGCTCTTGGAAGAGCGGAACGCCCAGCGTCCGTTCGAGCACCGGCTTGAGCTTTGGATGCGGATACGTCACCGGTTCGGCGCCCGCGCGCCGACGCAGAAACGGGTGCACCATTTGACCTTGAATCGGCCCGGGCCGAATGATTGCGACTTGCATCACCACGTCGTAAAAGCACACGGGCTTCAGTCGCGGCAGCATGGACTGCTGCGCGCGCGACTCTATTTGAAAGACCCCGATGGTATCCGCGCGCTGCATCATCGCGTAGGTTTCTTTATCGCCGGCGGGGACGGTATGCAGCTCGAGATCCGGAGCGACGGCAATCGGCAGCCACGGGTCGCCGCGCCCGACGCAGCGCCGGTAGATGGTGAAAGCCTCGCGCAAGAGCGAGAGCATTCCAAGCCCGAGCAGATCGATCTTGATCAAGCCCAAATCTTGAAGGTCGTCTTTATCCCACTGCACGACGGTACGGTCGCGCATCGTTGCCCATTCGACCGGCGCCACGCGAACCAGCGGATCGCGCGTGATCAGCATACCGCCGGAATGAATCCCAAGATGACGCGGAAAATTCGCGATCCGACGGCAGAGCGCAAAGAGCATCTCCGGACCCGCCTCCTCGGGAAGCGATTCGCGCAAGTCGAACTCGCGCGCGACCGCGCCGATTTCTTCCAGGCTCAGTCCCAGCACTTTGCCGACGTCGCGGATCGCCGAGCGCGTCCGGTAGGTAATGACTTCGGCCACCATTGCCGCGTTCGCGCGGCCGTACCGTTCGTAGACGTATTGAATGACGCGTTCGCGGTCTTGATGCGCGAAATCGATGTCAATGTCGGGAATTTCGCGCCGCTCTTCGGACATGAACCGTTCGAAGAGCAAGTTCATCGCAATGGGATCGACCGCGGTGATGCCGAGCGCATAGCATACCGCCGAATTGGCCGCCGAGCCGCGGCCTTGGCACAGGACGCCGAGTTTCCCAGCTTCGCGCACGATGTCCCAGACGATCAAAAAATAGCCGGCAAGGTCCATTCGCGCGATGATTCCGAGCTCGTATTCGAGCTGCCGTTCGACCTTCGTTTCCAGCGGCGCGCGATAGCGCTTTGCGGCTCCCTCGTAAACGAGTTCGCGAAGATAACGCTGCGGCGAGCTGCCCTCCGGCACGGGAAAGAGCGGGAATTGCCCGGTCGAGCGTTCCAGCCGAAAACTGCAGCGCCCAACGATCTCGGCGCTTGCGCCGATTGCCTCGGGATGGTGCGCGAAGAGCCGGCGCATGGCCGCCGGCGACTTGAGATGAAACTCGGCGTTGGGACGCAGGGCGTTGGCGGCGCGCGCGGCCTGCAATGTCGTACCGTCTCGCACGCAGGCCAGCACGTCGGCGGTTAGCGCGTCGTCCTTGTGAGCGTAAACGACCGCATTGGTTGCGACGTACGGCAGCCGGCATTCGCACGCGAGCGAAACGAGCTGCAGATTGCGTTGCGTCTCTTGCGGCGTGAGATGCTGCTGCAGCTCGAGATAAAAGCGCCGGCCGAAGATTGCCTTATACGCCAAGGCGCGCTCGCGATCTATCCAGCCGAACGGACCGCCTGCGAGTGCGATTAACCCATCGTGGCGTCCGTCGAAATCGTCCAAGCGCAACCGCGCGTCGCCCTTACTGCCGCGCATCTGCGCGCGTGAGATAAGCTCGCAAAGATGTGCGTAGCCGCATTCGTTCTCAACCAAGAGCACGATACGCGCGCCGTCTTCAAAGGTGAGCTCGCTGCCGACAATCGCTTCGACGCCGCACCGGCGCGCGTGACTGGAAAAGCGCACCGCGCCATAGAGACCGTCGCGATCGGTCAGCGCGATCGCCGCCAACCCGAGCTCGGCGGCGCGCTCTACCAGCTCTTCGGGATGCGACCCTCCTTGCAGAAAACTAAAGTTCGACCAGCAGTGAAGCTCGGCGTATTGTTCTTTGTGGCCTTCAGGCATGGGCGATTCGAAGACGCTTGTGAAAATTACTCGTATACGCCGCGGAGATACCAGTGCGAGCCTTGGTGGTAGATGCGCGCGAAGGTTCCGTCTTCGAGCACGACGTCGTATTCGTCGCGTCCCTCGTCCCTCGTCCCTCGGCTTTGCTCGGGATGACACGATTGGGATGACGCCGGGTACGGCCGATCTTCGATACGCCAGGGGCCGGTGCATTGGCGCACCGCTTGCCGGCCGACCATCGCCGGCTCGCCGCGGCGTAACTGTACCGGAACCTCACGTACTTCGAGCAATCGCAACTGCGGGACTAACCCGCTGCCGCTCGCTCCGCTCGGGACGACACGGTCGGGACGACACGTGTTGAACGGCTCGTACGTAAAGCGCTCTTCGAGCCGATGCGCGTCGCGCGTTTTGGCCCGTGCGACGCCCGCGCCGAGCGCCGCTTCGAGACGGGCGATCGTTACCGCAACTCGTTGCGGATCGAAATCGTCGGCGCAAAAAAGCGCTTGCACCTCTCCTCCTTCTTCGAGCCGCAGCGCTTGAAGCCGCACGCCGACGATCGCGGCGCCAAACGTTACGCTCTCGAGCTTAGCGCGCAGCATTTCGAAGATCGTACGTTCGTGCGCCGTCGGCATGGCGAGCGGCACGTCGAAATGACAAACGTCGCCATCTTCCAGCTCGATTGCCAGATGCAACGCGCCGGCGCATTTCCCGCAGCATTCGAGATCGGCGCAAATGCGCGCGAGCAGCATGCGCAAGGCAAAGAACACTTGAGCTTCGTCGGAGGCTCGGCCTTCGCCGAAAATCGAGGCTTCAATCGCAATTGCGTGACCGCGAGGCACGAACGGACGCCGATCGATGCCGCGTGCCAGCTCGTGCCAGCTCCCCGCCGAGGGTCCGAAGCGGCGCACGAATGGCCCGTGCGGCAAACGCGCGAGCTCGCCGAGCCGCTCGATGCCGAGCAGCCGCAGGCGTTCGATGATTGCCGGATCGATTTCGAGCAGCGTTAGCGGCAGCGGCGAAAGTAACGCGCCTTCTGCACCGCGTTCGCAAACGGCGCCGTCGGCAACGTACGCTGCCGCTTGAGCGGCGATCTTTGTAGCTCCGGCCGCGATTCGCACGCTGCATTCGAAGCGTTCCAACGCGCCGCGCGCCTGCGCGATCCATTGCTGCGCGCGACCCGAAATGCCGTGCATGTCGAGAAAAGCAAGGCCGGGGCGAACGTCGTCTACCAGCGGTGAGACCGCATCGAGCGCGTCGAGCATCTCCTCCCAGAGCACCGTTTCGCCGGTAACGCTAACGCAGAGTAACATTTTGCGTCTCCTTGACCACGCGCATATAAACGGTACCCCCTGTAACTTTGTGATTCTGTTTGCGCACGCCGACGCATAACTCGAAACCGGCGACGGTTCCCCATAGCCCATGGCGGCCGTGCATCAAAATGCGTTCCTGGGAGCAGCGCAGACAAACGCCGGCTGCAGCGCTCAGCGCAGCGCCGACGCGTTCGGCTACTACGATTAAGAGCGCACCGCTGCGATGGGCGAGCTGGGCTAGTCGCTCCCAGATTGCGTCGCGCAGGGCGACGGCCGGCATCAACACCATGCGGCAAATCCGGGAACGCAAGAGGATGTCGGCCGCCCTGGCCGTGCTGAGTGCTTTGCGCGCAGGCACGATCAAGATACGCTCGAGCGATGCGCCTGCTTCGACTAGCGCCGGCGGATAGAGCCCGCCGTCGTCGAGGATCGCAACCAGGCTGCGGCGCGTCATTCCCGCAGTCAGCCCCGCAGCGAGGCTCCAGCAACCTTTCCCTTCGAGTGCGACGATCGTACCGGCCGAGAAACCACCTCCAAGCAGGCGATCGAGTTCCGGGAGGGCAGTGCGGATAAGGCCTTCAACCGGCCGGACCGGTTTTGCGCTCAGCTCGGCCTTGAGGAGTTCGAACCTCTCTCGTCGGTCGGGGAGGATAGCCGGCGCCGCCATGGGAAAACCATGCTATCGAACATATGTTCGATTGTCAAGTTGGTATCTATCCCTTTAATTTTTGCTCTATGGAGCAGATAAACAAGCCGAGCATAGCGAGCATCGCCGGTGCCGGGTTGCTCAGCGCGATCGCCTTTGGCGTGGGCCACTTTTGCCGCTACGGGATGGCCTCGTCGTCGCTCGCTCAGGCTTTTGGAGAATTCTTAGCTGTGATTGGCTGGCTGTCTGCAATTTGGGCTGTCCTCCTCATGCTTCTCTGGGCACGAGCGAGGTCGTAACGTCCTGCCGACACCTTACCTGCCCGTCAGCGAAAATGCAGCGGGCGATGCCTAGGATAAGGCCGTGAGGTGCTCGCGGCCGTGTGGGGCAGTCAGATCCATCAGCGGACCGATGGGCACGATGCGAGTCGGGTTAATGTCGTCATGCGTGTAGTAATAGTGGCGTTTGATTTGATCGAAGTCCACGGTTTGCGCGATGCCGTCGATTTGATAGAGATCGCATAGATAACCGTAGAGGTTCGGATAATCGACGATCCGGCGAAGATTGCATTTGAAGTGGCCATAGTAGACCGGATCGAATCGAACGAGGGTAACGAAAAACCGCCAGTCGGTTTCGACGGGCTGTGACCCGAAGAGATAGCGACGGTATGCCAAGCGCTCCTCCATCGCATCGAGCGTGGTGAACACGCCATAGGCGGCGTTTTCGTACGCGGATTGCGAGGTCGCGAATCCGGCTCGATAGACGCCGTTGTTGAAGGTCTCGTACAAAAAATCGTTGAGCTCGTCGATTTCTTCTCGCAGCGGCTGCGGATAAAGATCGAGCTGCGAATTTGCGGCAAGCGCGTTAAACTCGGTCTCGAGCATGCGCATGAGATGGTCGTCGTTGTTACTGACGATGCGTTTGCTCTGCTTGTCCCATAGCAGCGGCACGGTGACGCGTCCGCGATAGCTCGGATCGCTGGCGAAATAGGCCTCGCTCAGGAACGCCCAGCCGTTATTTGGATCGGGATCGGCGTCCGTGAACCGCCAACCGCGCTCGTCGCGAACCGGATCGACGACGGTCATTCCGATCGCGTGTTCCAAGCCTTTGAGCTTGCGCAAGATAACGGTGCGCGACGCCCAGGGACAGGCCAGCGAAACATACAGATGATAGCGGCCGGCTTGCGCCGGATACTCGGATGCCGGATCGGCGCGAACCCAGTCGCAGAACGCGTCTTCCTGCCGCTGAAAACTGCCGTCGGCGGTCTGTTCGTCGGGGAATTGCGCCTTGATTGCCATGACCGATGTTTACCCGTTCTCGGTATTGCTGAACGGGCCAAAGAACGTCAGACCGGCGCGCTCGAGGATCGTGCGGCCGTCGCCGGTGAGGATAAAATCGGCAAAGGTTCGAGCGGCTGTGGGATGCGACGCCGCTTTCATCACGGCCAGCGTATAGGTGATGCGATCGGTGAGCGCCGCTGCACCGGGAAGCGGAATGAAATGGTAGCCGCGCGCGATCGCTTCGGTTCGGTAAAAGAATCCAACGTCCACTTGACCGGTATCAACCCGTGCCAAGAGATCTTGCTCGGGAAAAATTTGCGCGGCGTTTTGATCGTCGCCAAGGATTTGCCGCTCGCCGTCGCGCCCTAACCAGATCGTCACCCCCTCGATCGTGTAGCTGCCTTTGGGATCGAGCGCAGGATCGGTACGACCGATCTTCAGGCCGGGGCGTTCGAGTGCTTGTTGCAACGGCGTCCCGCCAGCAACGACGCTCTCGAAAAGCGACGCGAAACGCGAATTGGGCGCCCAAGCCAGGCCGAGACTCGTTCCGGCAAAGGTCTTTTGCCAAGCGACGCGGTTGCCAAGCTTCTGCACCAGCTGCGGATCGACGCTGATGAACACGTCGGGAGAGCGAACGCCGGCCAAGATGAGGTTCGCAAGCTGCTTGCTGCCGCCCGGCTCACCTTGAAAATCGATTTCCTGCGCTCGCAGCGCAGTCTTGATCGGACCCTCCATCGGAGTGACCAGCGAACCCGCATACAGGACGCTTACGACCTGCGAGGTCACCTGCGCGTTCGTCGCTCCGGGCAAAAGCCCAAAAGCTATGCTCGCGGCGACGGCGAGAAGTCGAGCGATGCCGAGTTGATGCAATAGCGTGTACCTTCGGGGCCGGGGCCGTCGTCGAAGACGTGCCCAAGATGCGAATCGCAGCGTTTGCAGCGAACCTCGGTTCGATGCATGCCGTGACTGTAGTCGTCAAGGAGCCGAACGTTCTCCCGTTCCTCGGGATGGGTGAAGCTCGGCCAGCCGCAATGCGAATCGAATTTCGCACCGGCATCGAAGAGCGGCTGCCCGCAGGCGCCGCACGAGTAGCGGCCATCTTCGGTTACCGAAAGCAAGGCGCCCGAAAACGGAGCCTCGGTGCCGGCCTCGCGCAGAATATGGTAGCGCTGGGAGCCGAGCTGGGCTTTCCATTCCTCGTCGCTCTTTTGAACTTCCGCGCTGACGTCGTGCTTCATTATGGATCTCCTTGCGCCCCATAACGTGCGGAGGCGCAAAAACGATGCGGGGTATAATAGCCCGGCATGAAGCTCTTTTTCGAAATCCTGATCTCGATCGTATTGCATCCGCTGGCGATGATTCTCATGTGGATCAATCTCATCGCGCGCGGCGACATGGCGACGTTCAAGAAAGCCGTGTGGTTCGTCGTCAGTATCGTCTGGGGACTGGGACCGATTCTTTACATCTTGGTAGCAGAAGGCTCGCTGTGGTGAGCGAGCCTTGCGTATCCCCTTGCTATCGTTGCCTGCGCGGTTAGCGCGGCGGGCGACCGCCGCCGCCCGACGAGGCATGCACGCCTCCGCCGGTCACCGGGGCGCCGCCGCGCGCGGGGGCGCCGACGGTCCCGTGTTGGCCCGGATAGTAACGCCCCGGATAATACGGGTAGCGGCCGGGGTAGTACGGATAGCGATAACCGCCGTAGCCATAATAGCCGTAGCCGCAGCAGCCACCCCAGTAGCCGCCCCAGTAACCGGGCCAGCCCCAGCCGCCCCAGCCCCAGCCCCAACCCCAGTTGATGCCGATGCCGAAGCCATACGGATAGCCATAGCCGTAGCCATAGTAGGGATATCCGCCGTACGGCCCATAGCCGTATCCGTAGGCCGGGTTGCCGTTGTCGGCCGTATAGTACGGCGAGTAGGGTGAGTAGCCGACGTCCACTCGGTCAGCCTCAAACGTCGAGCCGGCGGGATTACCGTAGACCGTAACCTTCATCCCCTCAAGCAGCTTGATGCCGGTGGGATTGATGATCGTCCCTTGATGCAGCGTGATGTGATCGGTGTAGCCTTTGTCGTCGTGCATGTAAACGATCCACTGCCCGTCAAACCCGGAAATGGTTCCACTGATGCCGTTCTGACGCCCATAACTGGGGGGCGGCACCGCATAGGAGGGTTGCTGTTGCGGGTAAGACGGCTGTTGAGGGTACGGCGGCTGTTGCGGGTAAGGTTCCTGCTGGGCCCAGGCAGAGATCGGCAACGCCAATCCGGTAACCAGCCCAAGCGCCGCGGCCAATATGGAAATTTTCGAGAAGTCTGACGAGCTCATATCAACCGATATTATAACGCTCCCAACGACGCAGCGTGGTTAGAATCCGCGCAAAAAGGTGCTTCCCCGCCCTCTTACCAAGCGCTGGAGCCCAAGCACGAAGAACGCGGCCGGCGATGGGGAAGCCTAGGGTCCACAGGGAATCCGTGGAGCCGTCGACGGGGATTGAACCCGTGGCCTCGTCCTTACCAAGGACGTGCTCTACCACTGAGCTACGACGGCGCGTAGAGTGCCGGAGCGATACTCCGTGAAACGGCTGAGTCCCTACAATTGCTTCGTTCTGCCCGGAGGAATATGATGCGCCAAGTTCTTCTTGCCACTCTCATCGCGGTTGCGATTACTCCGTCCGCGATCGTTTCGAGTCCGACAACCTACGACGGTAAAAGCGTGACCGTTACGGGTAAGGTCTCGAACTATCAGACGTCGAGTACGCCGATGGGTCCGGTCGCCGGATTCCAGCTCTGCGATTCCAAGTGCGTGGTGGTGATTGATAAAACCGATCAGAGCCGGAGCGACGGCGCTACCGTGACGGTCAGCGGCAGGTTCCACGTCACCTTTAAGGGCCCACGCAAGACCTTTAACAACGCCATTGTAATCAGCCGCTAATCCCGTGCGGCAGCGTTCGCGCGAGCAGTTTAAGAAGGAGGTTCCATGCTACTAGCTTTTCGTTACACCGCAGCAGCCGCAACGCTGCTTGTCGCGCTTGCCGCTTGCAGCAGTTCGAGCACTCCGTCCACCAGCGGTGGAGCAAATCCCAGCTCGACGCTGGTAACGGTCACCACTTCGACCGGCTCGCCGATCGCCGGAATCACGGTGACGCTCTCGACCGGATATAACAGCAGCGGTCCGATCGGCAACATCAGCTCGGCGCGGACGAGCTCGGGTGGAACCGTTTCGTTTTTCAACCTGCCTTCGGTTGGCCAGCTCTGCGTCTCCGCAGCCACGATTGCTGGCGGAACGCTCTACCGCACGCACTATTGTGCCTCGCCCTTTCCGGCCAGCTACACGCTGAAGTTTCCAAAGATGCCGTAAATCACCGCTAGGCATTCGGCGGCCGCAAAGAACAATAGGGCCCGCAGTTTAGCGGGCCCCTTTATCGTGCTGTCTAAGGAGTAAACTGGAATACCGTGCCGTCTGAGTGTTTGCCGCCGGTGTTCGTCGTGCCGTAGAGCGTGTAGTCGCTGGTGTAGCCGCTGCCGATCATGCTCGCGTACGGGTGACTGCCGTCAATGCCGCTAAAGCTGTAGAGCACGGCTTCGCCGCCCGACGGCGCAACCGTGTAGATCGTACCGTCGTTGGCGGCACCGCCGTTTGTCGCCACACCGTAAAGCTGTCCGTTTAAAAGCGTCAGGCCCGCGTGAGGGTACGCGCTGTCGAAGTTACCTTTGAAACTGTACACGACGCTCTCCGAGCCGCCGGTCGTGATCGCAAAGACGGTGCCTTTCTTGTGTGCTCCGCCGTCGGCAGTAGTTCCGTAGAACGTCCCGTCTACGTCGACGAGTCCCGCGAATGGCTCCGAACCATCGGGTTTTTTCCCGAAGCTATGAAGAACGGTCTCCCCGCCCGATGCGTTGATCGCATAAACCGTTCCGTCGTTATGCGTTCCGCCGGCGAGCGTCGTGCCGTACAGCGTGCCGTTGACCTCGACCAAGCCACCGAGGGGTTCGGCTCCATCGCTTCCGCCTTGAAAACTGTACAGAACCTGTTCGTAACCGCTGGCAGTGATCGCGAAGACGGTTCCGACTCCGCTCGTACCGCCATAATACGTCGTTCCGTACAGCGTGCCGTAGATGTTGGTTAGGTTCGGGCGCGGGTCGGCGCCGTCGGGCGGCCCCGCAAAACTATAGATGACGCT